>ERZ859738.394-NODE-394-length-30454-cov-2.149577_pt1 | contig 30454 bp, 29 predicted proteins | sample MGYA00510122_ERZ859738 | MGnify/ENA primary metagenome ERZ859738 (study PRJEB30046, sample SAMN00715139) | human gut metagenome | study: EMG produced TPA metagenomics assembly of the A metagenome-wide association study of gut microbiota in type 2...
CTATCAGAGAGTGTATCAGAGAGTACACCGGAGGCAGAAGAAAATCGTACCGGACTTCAGTTTGAAACGGCAAAGGATGGACGAATTGACTTTACGGTTTTACAGGAAGAAAATCCGGAGATCTGGGGATGGCTGTATATTCCGGGAACGGATATTGACCGGCCGCTTTTGCAGAGTGCTACATCGGATACTTATTATCAGAATCATATGGCAGACGGACAGGAAGGAGAGGCAGGGGCTCTTTATATCGAGATTCCGAATCAGACAAACCTCTGTGACTTCAATACCGTGATTCATGGAAAGGATCAGAAGGAAGGAGATCTTTTCTATGAACTGCATAAGTTTGAAGAGCCTGATTTCTTTAATGAACATGAGGCACTCTATATTTACACACCGGATAATGTATATACCTATAGTATTTATGCTGCCTACTATGATGAGGGCAGTGATATTCTGCGAAGATACGATTATACCACCTATCAGGGGTGCAATGCATATCTTGCGGATTACTATGACCGAAGAGACATGACTATGAATAAGAGGGATGGCTGGGAGGATATCACAGCCGGACATTTCCTTCTGACACTCGATGGAATAACAACAGGAGACCGACAGTTCGTTGTGATGGCAGGACTTGTAAATGCAGGCGTGGCAAGCATGGACCGTATGATATTCGATGGAACCGACTTCGTATATGATTTTGAGGACGAAGAGTAATGTATTGATATCTGCATCGAAAGATGTTGATATAAACCACACTTAAATTTACGAGAAGGGAGGAATTGGTCCAATGAAGAAACTTATTGCATTAGTATCTGCAGCAGCAGTTCTTGTAATGCCTATGGCAGTATGCGCAGCTCCTTCACCGTCAGCCGGTGCAGTAGTAGCATCTACACAGGTAACTGCTGTTGAAACAGCAGCAGCTGAAGTAAGCATGTCTGTTGGTGAATACACAAACAATGCGATTGTATCTACTCCCGGACTCTCTGCTACTGACACTTTGCCGGTAGGACAGGGCGGAAAGATCATCGTTAATGGTGTAGCAACCAATATGACTGTCACCTTAAGAAAGGTTGACGCTGCAACCGTTAAATCTGCTAAGGCAGCAGCAACAGGAAAGATCCTTAACCTCGTTAATGCGAAGCTTCCTGTAGCAAAAGGAAACACTGTAACTGTTAACTTCTATGTTAAAGGCTTAGCCGGAACAGAGAATGTTACAGCATTACAGCTTGTAAATGGTGAATGGGTTCCGGTTACCGTTAAGGAAATCAGACTCGACCATATCGTACTCGACCTGACACAGTCCGGTCCTGTAATGTTCGTTCAGAACTAATCCGTTATCTGAATAAGGTGGAAACGCCGGAATTCAGATGACAAAATGAATCTAGATTTATAAATAAGTGTGGGGATTTGTCTGCGCCGGTCCCCACCGGCGCAGACGTTAAAAATGAAATGGAATAGTTAGTGAGAAATCTTCTGAGTAGTATATGCTTCCTGAAGTTTTTGAACGATCATAGAAGACAGCTTACGTCGAGGCTAACACCGCGGCAATGGCGAAGCTATGTCGAAAAAAATGGGAGTGAACCTATCATGTGGTATGCAATACAGACAGTGAACGGGCAGGAGCAGCAGGTATGTACCTGGATCAACCAGAGGATGGATCATATTTTGTTTGAACGATGCTTTGTGCCTTTATATGAAGATGTCTGGCGCAAGGAGGGTGTCGGACATATCAGCGTTAAGAAGACCTTTGCCGGCTATGTATTCATTAAATCGGATCAGCCGGAAGCAGTATATGAAGAACTTCGGAAAATTCCCAGGTTCGCTAATTTACTTTCTGATCAGCCGGATCAGAAGAAGCAGAAGGAAAAGACCTTTATCCCGGTAAGTGCGGAGGAAGAGCAGTTCTTACGCAGCATTTACACGGATGGAATTATGAGGGTCAGTTACATTGAAAAAAATTCGGAAGGAAGAGTCACCGGCATTATTGGTCCGTTGGAACAATATTCGGACTATATCGTTAAGCTGGATCTTCCCCATCGGAGAGCTGTGGTGGAAATTCCCTTTCTTGGACAGATACGGAGAATGAAATTCGGTCTGTGGTGTGAAAAGGATGCGCAGATTCCCTGGATAGAGGAGGAAAAACGGCTCCGGAAGAATCATATAGAAAAGGAATGCAGTGTAAAAGGAAACAGTGTCGCATCCACTATGGGCTTAGAGCCCGGTGATTATGTGATCAATACCATGGGCATCTGTGGGGATCAGACATTAAAAGTAACCGGTATTGATGAACGGAAAAGAACCATCGATGTTGAGATGGAACTGTTTGGAGAACTGCTTTCCGTGCAGATGAGCGTTGATGATGTAGAGAAGACGGAAGAAAAAATGACAGACGAGGGGAGTACGGTTTCATGAAAAAAACGGTGTCATTATTTGTACCGGGAAGATTATGTTTGTTCGGAGAACATAGTGATTGGGCTGGTTCCTATATGGCACAAAATGCCGATTTGGTAGAAGGTCAGGCTATCGTGACAGGAATCAATCTTGGAATATATGCCAATGCAGAAAGAAGCGAAGATTTCGAAGTAACTTCATTTGATGCAGATGGTAATGAGATATCTTTTAGATGTCCAATGCATACAAAGGAGCTTAAGAAGCATGCGGAGGAGCCGATGCTGTTTTCCTATTGCTGTGGAGTAGCTGCCTATATGCGGGAGAATTATCATGTAGGTGGAGTGAGGATTACAGTAACCAGGGTGAATCTTCCAATGAAAAAGGGACTTTCATCAAGTGCGGCCATTTGTTGTCTGGTGGCAAAAGCCTTTAATGAACTGTATGGATTACATATCAGCACAAGAGGCATTATGCAGGTTGCTTATCGGGGAGAGCTGCTCACCGGATCAAGATGTGGACGGTTGGATCAGGCCTGTGCCTATGGAGAAACGCCGGTACTCATGCACTTTAATCAGAGCGAAATTGACGTTGAGAAGCTTCGGGTCGGCACCACATTTTACTGGGTGATTGCAGATCTCTGTGCAGGTAAGGATACAAAAAAGATATTGGCATACCTGAATAAAGCCTATCCTTTTGCAACAGATGAAACAGGCATACGCGAACAGGAAGCACTTGGCAGGGATAATCATGAAATCATAGAAAAAGCAAGAAAAGCAATTGAAGAAGGAAATCCGGAAGAACTCGGTTGTATTATGACAGAGGCCCAGAAGCTTTTTGATGAGAAAATTGCACCGGCCTGTATCGATGAACTTGCATCTCCAATATTGCATTCCGTACTGAATGATCCGCACCTGCAGAAATGGATTTATGGAGCAAAGGGTGTTGGATCACAGGGCGATGGAACCGTACAGCTTCTGGCAAAGAATAAGGAATCCCAGCAAAAGATTATAGATTATCTGAATAATGAGCGTCATATGGAGGCATTTGGATTTCAGTTGAATGCCGGAGGAAAAATTAAGAAAGCAATTATTCCGATTGCAGGAGCAGGAACCAGAATGTTTCCACAGACCTTTTTCACCAAGAAAGCACTTCTCCCAATCATGGATGAAAGCGGTGTCGTTAAGCCAGCATTGATGTATATGTTGGAGGAACTGGTAGATGCTGAAATTGAGGATATTTACCTGATTATAGGCGCGGGTGAGGAAGAAGAATATAAGAGATTATTCGACTTTGATGAAGATAAGCGGTATAGAGATTCACTTCCTGAGTCTGTAAGAAATTATTATGACAGGATAGAAGAGGTTGGACAGAAGGTGCATCTGATTGTCCAGAAGGAGAAAAAAGGATTTGGACATGCTGTTTATCAGGCGTATAAGTATCTGAAAAAAGAACCGGTTGTTATGATGCTGGGGGACTTTATTTACAAATCTAACCTTGAACTGAGTTGTACACGACAGACAATTAATGCTTATAACAAGTCAGGGGGAAAAGCGGTTGTTTCCATAAAGAGAGTTCCCTTTGAAGACAGTAAAAATTATGGAATTATTCATGGAAAGTTCAAAACGGAAAGACCATATCTTATGGATGTTGACCGTATGGTTGAAAAACCGGATCCGGAATCAGCCAGGGAAGAACTGACTGTGGATGGAGAGTGTTTTGCAACCTTTGGACAATATGTATTGACCGATGAAATTTTTCAATATCTCGGGCAGGAGATCGCAAAGCAGGAGCAGGCACCAGAAAGTGGAGAGGTAGATGTTACGAAAGCCTTGATGAACTTAGCTCAAAAGGGTGAGCTGATCGGTGTAGATGTAGACGGAGAAAGCTATGATGTAGGATTACCGGAAATGTATTACAGAACGTTTGTGGAATACAGAGGATTATGCTAGAGGAGAGTGAAATTAGTGGATATGAATGCTAGGACTCATAATATGGATTATGAATCTTTAGTTAAAAAGCAGAGTATTACATATAGAGTGGGAAAGCGGTTCTTTGACATTGTTCTGTGTTTGGCGGCGATGTTCTTGTTAATAATTGTTGCCATTCCAATATCAATTGCTACATGGCTCGAAGATGGATTTCCTGTGTTTTTTACACAGGAAAGAACAGGATGGAATGGAAAAGTGTTTAGAATGTACAAGTTTCGGAGTATGTGCCGGAATGCACAGCAAATGCATTTCCAGATGCTGGAACAAAATGAACTGGATGGTCCTGCATTCAAGATGAAGGAGGATCCCAGAATTACAAAGGTGGGAAAGTTCCTGCGAAAAACAAGCTTGGATGAACTGCCCCAGATCATCAATATCTTAAAGGGAGAAATGAGTATTGTTGGTCCAAGACCACTGCCAACATATGAAGCAGAAAAATGCAATTCCTATCAGAAGCAAAGAACTTTGGTGAAACCTGGATTAACCTGTTACTGGCAGTGCATGGGAAGGGATGATATCCCGTTTGATGAGTGGATTGAGTTGGATCTTAAGTACATAAGGGAAGCAAGTCTTTGGACGGATCTTAAAATTATTTTTATGACATTTGGAGCTGTGGTGAGAAAAGAAGGGGCGTACTAAGGGAAATATTGTATCAGAAAAGAAAGATTGTAATCAGAAGGGTCTAAAGCTATGAATGTGATGTATGCAACAGATGAAAATTATGTGGAAATCATGGCTGTTTCAATTAAGTCAATGGTGCTGACTAATAAATGGGAAAAAATACATTTTTATCTGGTAGAGGATGGAATTTCTAAGGAGAGCAGACAAGCTTTGGAAGCGATGATATCAGAATCTGGAAATGAAGTATCGTTTATTCCAAAACCAGACATACGGGGCATGCTTGGTGTGGAATTAAAAACACTACGATGGAGCGACAGCGCATATTCCCGGTTGTTTTTAAAAGAGTTGTTTGGAATAGATAATAAGATTGAAAAGTTGTTGTATATGGATTGCGATACTCTGATAGTAGATTCTTTGAAAGAGTTGTGGAATACAGATATATCGGATTATTTAGGTGCTGCGTGTCTCGAATGTATGAGTAATATGCATAAGAGAATTATAGGAGCAAAACCAAAGGATAATTATATTAATACCGGAATGTTACTACTTAACGTGAAGCACTGGATTGATGAAAATATTCAAGATGTGGAAGCGGATTTCATAAGAAAATATCACGGCAAGACAGAATATGTGGATCAAGGGGTTATCAATGGTACGGTAAGTAACCGATTTAAGCTAGTCAGTCCCAGATACAATCTTACGGCATTGGCATATGATTTCACTTATGAAGAAATGCAGATATACCGGAAACCATCCTTCGGATATTCCAAGGCAGAGTGGATGAAAGCAGTTGATCATCCGGCAGTAGTACATTTTACAACAAGTTTTCTTTCTGTCAGACCATGGTATGAAGGGAGCAGACATCCGTATGCAAAGCGGTGGAAAGAGATACATAATCTGACACCATGGAAGAATGAACCGTTTAGAGAATTAAAAAACAGAGCAGAGCGTGATAAAAAAGAAGAAATATACAGAAACATGCCTAGGGGATTGGCAGTGCGGTTGGCGGGATTTTTGCATGCTTATATAAAGCCGATGGTTTACAAAATAAAATGATTTTCAGCGATGGGCTGATAGATGGAGATATACTGTTGTAGGAAATATTACGTATTTGAACTTTGGATAAAAGGATTTGCGATAAATGAATAAAACAGAAAAAGTTAAAATCATTAGTATTGTTGCTTTATATAAACCGAGCATAGATGATTTGAAGAATATTATCAATTACATAAATTCTTGCGATATGTGTATTTTGATGGATGATTCGGATACATCATCAGAGCAGATTGTGATGAGTTACTTCGATGAAAAATATAGAGATAAGCTCATGTATATTTGGAATGGAACCAATATAGGTCTATGTGCATCAGTGAATCGGGGAATGGAGATTGCTGAGAAGAATGGTGCAGACTGGATATTACTTATGAATCCAGACAGTATCATGAGAGATTCTGATATAGAGGAGTTTCGTAATTTCATTCGGCAGTATTCCGGGTTGCGCATAGCGGCCATAGCACCACAGTATGACTATGACAGACATCCAAGAAAACGATATACGGGATATAGAAAAATACGCTGGGCGAATATGTCAGGTATGTGTATTAAAGTAGCAACACTAAAGATTATTGGTCAGTTTGAAGAACGCTTGTTTATTGACGGACTTGATTTGGAATGGGGAATACGAGCTTATAAACAAGGTTATGAAATAATAGAAATTGGATCTGCAATCATGGAACATCATCCGGCAGAAACGAAAATTTATAGTATATGTGGCAGAAAAATTTTCATGTATGGTTGGGCATCACCAATAAGGTATTATTACCAGTTTCGCTCAAATCACTATATGATTAAGAAGTATAGAAGTTTTGAAGCATTGAAATGTCAAATAATTAAGTTATCTAAGGTATTGCTTCTATTTGACAATAAAAGAGAGTATTTGAAAATGTATAAAAAGGCGATATCCGATTGCAGATGTGGAAAGTGGTGTAAATACCAAGATGAAGATTAATATAGGTTCGAATGAAAGGGCTTCTTATTTTCAAGTATGACTATTTAGATTACAAATTTGTGTGCTTGGTAAGGACTTGCAGAACGGAAAGGATGTTTATGAAGATTTTGGTAACAGGTGCGAATGGTTATCTTGGAACCGGAGTAGTGAAACAGTTATGCGATGATGGGATAGAAGTTGTAGCAGCTTGCCATAACAGAACAGATCATGTGGACCAGAGAGCAATAATAAAGCAAGGAGATATTTTTGAAATTGAAGATCCATATAAGAAATTTGGAAATCCAGACGTTCTTTTACATATGGCTTGGAGAAATGGGTTTGTGCACAATGATCCTTCACATATAGAAGATTTTCCTAAACACTTTGATTTTATTAAGAAGATGATTGATAGCGGTGTAAAGCAGGTAGCAGTCATTGGTTCGATGCATGAAGTTGGATTCTTTGAAGGAAGCATAAAAGCAGATACACCTACACATCCAGAAAGTTTATATGGAATATCAAAGGATGCATTAAGGAATGCAACAAAGCTTCTCTGCAAAAATGCAGGAATCAACTTCCAGTGGCTGAGAGGTTATTACATTGTTGGAAATAGTGAATATGGCTGTTCGATTTTTTCTAAAATTACTGCAGCTGAGAAAGAAGGGAAGGAGTCATTTCCGTTTACAACGGGTATAAATCAGTGGGATTTCATTGATTATGAGGATTTTGCAAAACAGGTTGCTGCAATAGTTGAGCAGGATGAAGTGAAGGGAATTATTAACATCTGCCATGGTAGGCCAGAAAAACTTGCAGATAGAGTGGAACGATTTATTAAGGATAATGGCTATAAAATCAAACTTGATTATGGAAAGTTTCCAGATAGACCATATGACAGCAAGGCGGTATGGGGAGACGATACAATAATAAAGACAATTATGAAAGACAAATATGCTTATAAGGCAGATAGAAAAGATTATGGGGAGGGGACAGTAGTGAAATGAAAGTTAGTATAGTAATTCCTTGCTATAACGTTGATCAATATGTTGAAAAGTGTATTGAATCTGTCTTAAATCAAACATATAAAGATCTTGAGATTATCTGTATTGATGATGGTTCAACAGATGATACAGGTAACATTTTAAACTTTTATGAAACTAAGGATACGCGAATTCGAGTGATTCATCAGATAAATCAAGGACTTGCAGAAACCAGAAATATCGGTAAGGAATTGACAACTGGAGAGTATCTTTATTATTTGGATAGTGATGATTATATTGAACCAGATACTATAGAAATTATGGCGCAGAAGGCAATAGAAACGGGTGCTGACATTGTAGTTGGTGGATTTTATATTGAGTATGTCAATGGTGAAAAAAAAAGAAATAATTCCAAAGATATCATATTAAACCTGAACGCCAAAGAAGCTTTGGGACTGTATTTATATAGCCGGTATATTAATCCTATAGCTTGCGGAAAACTTTATCACACAGAATTACTGGATAATGTCTCCTATCCAAAGGGAAGGTTATATGAGGATATGGCAACCACTTATCAGGTTATCGCAAAAGCACATAAGGTGATTTTTTGTTCTTATCCATTTTATCATTATGTGCAAAGATCAAGTTCAATTGGGAAAATAGCAAATAAAGAGCTGAATAAGCAATTAGAACAAGCTGTAGATGAGTACTGGGATTATATATCTGACTGTGCAGAGATCAGAGACAAAGCATTTGCAGGACGTGCTTTCTGGCATCTCGTTGCATATAACAGGATGATCTGTGCCGGAGATAAGGATGACGAGTTGCATGATAGACTTAAGGATGAGATAGAACCTTTGAAAATAATGGGATGTAAGTATACTTCACTAAGGAAAAAAATACAATTATTACTTTTCAAATTTTGTTCCTCTTTATATGTGAAATTGTACCAAAACTATTTTATTAATAAATTGGAAAAAATGTCGGAGTAAAATTGTGAAAGTAGTAATAAGTAAAAATAAGTTATTTTTCATAATTGCGTTATTGATTTTGTTTGAACCTGGAATATTTAAAAATGATGAATATGTGTTGATTAATAATTTATATTCCATTTTAAAATCAATTTTGTTTTTGATCTTGGTAATATTTTGTTTGAAAAATCAATGTGTTTCGCGACTATCTATATCGGTATTTATATATGAATGTATATTTGTTATATCGACAGTGATTAATGGTAATAAACTTGGCGTGCTTGCAGGTTCGTTCATGGGTCCCGCAATGGCGGCGGTCAGTATATGCTTTTTATTTGATTTGTTTCGTGACGACCTGATTGATTATGTTAATAGCATAAGGAATATTTTGCTGATATATTATTTGTTAAATATTCTATCTATAATTTCTACATACATCATAATGGGAAAGCCGAGCAATTTTACCGGGGATGGTATACATAGTTTTTTCCTAGGAATAGATAACAGATTTGTTTTTTATTTTGTCCCAGGAATGATATGTGCTCTCATTGTAGCGGTTAATAAATATAATAAACCAGATATTATATTTTGGGTGATCTTAATTCAAGGTATATTGATATTGACAGTTTTATGGTCAGTCGGGGCGATGCTAGTCATGATGGCTTATTTATTTTTCTTCCTTATGAGTAAGAAAAAATCAGGCAGCAGAACATTAAATATATATTTCTTCTTAATCAGTTGGATTGTGATCAATATTGCATTAATTGTGTTTGTAAATACACCGTATGCTAATCAGTTGTTGCTTGGGGCAGAAGTTTATTTTCACAAGGGTGCCAATTTGAATATTCGTTTTCTAATGTGGAGAAATGCATGGAAAATGTTCTGCGAAAATCCGGTTTTAGGGATAGGTATTAAAAATAGAATTCAACTAAAAAATATTCTATATGGATTAGCTCATACGCATAATCTTTTTATAAATATTTTGATGAGAGGTGGAATTGCGGCAATATGTTTGTTTGTTTCAATCTTGTTTGGGGCAACGAAATCTGTAATGAAAATGAGGAACACATACATAGGAATGAGTATGGCAGTATGTATATTTGGCTGTTTGGTTTTGTCTTTGGTGGACACGTATGATGATGTTTACTTTTATTTGATATTGAATATCGCATTTCGCATGGAGTGGCTAATTAATGGCAAAAACTATGGTGAATATATCTGTGGAGGCTGAAAATGAATCATATAAAGATTGGCTCGGTGTATTTAAAGGAAAATGATAACTACGTGAAATTGTGTGCAGATATTTCATCAAATTTAGATGGAATAGAAGTAGACAAAACATATTTTTATGAAGTAGAGAAAAAATGGCGTAAGTATTTGGTGACGGAAACTTCAGACGCATTTGTAGTTGGACTAATAAATCTTGCAATGGATTATAATGCCAATATTGAATTTACTGTTCCTATAAGTGAAGACTTGAAATATCAATTGGAAACATATTATATCCCTGTTATGGCCAATCATTATAGTTTTAAAAGCTTAATTCGTTTAATTGGTAATTGCACCATTCCTGATTTTGATACACAAAATGCAGTAGGAACTGGATTTAGCGGTGGTGTGGATTCGTTCTATTCTGTACTTAAACATTTAGAATCGTCATATGCTTCAAAAAAACTAACGCATGTTATATTGGCAGTAAATGGAGCAGCTGGAACGGGAATGACAAAGAATATGGACAAGGAATGGTATGACGAAGAGTGTCATAGATTTAAACCGGTTGTTGAGGAGATGGGATTAGAGTTTGTTGGAATAAATTCCAATATGGTGGAGTTTCAACAAAGTCTAAAGGCGATGAAGGGGGGAAGTCTGATTGTAACAGCAGGTTTTGTGTTTGCACTAAATAAGTTGTTTTCTACTTATTATTGGGCGTCCACATATGGGGCATCTGTTATGAAATTTGATATGGAAGATCCTGGTTTTTTTGAACCTTTTACAGTGCCGTTGGTAACAACTTCAAAATTGAGATTTTATCATTCTGGTTCCGAAACTAATAGAATTGGAAAAGTTAAGTATATTGCAGATAATAAATTTGCGCAGAAAACGCTTACTGTATGTGGAAATACAAATAACTGTGGAATATGTTTTAAATGTTTGCGAACAATGGCGGAATTATATGCCATAGGAAAATTAGACAACTTTTCCGAGGTGTTTCCGGTAGCAGAATATAAGAAACATTTAAGCTCTCGTTTTGCACGAGAACTGGCTGTTGATCATCCACCATTCACAACAGAGATTATGGATGAATTGAAACGAAATGGTATTAAAATTCCCTTAAGTATTTATGCTAAAAAACAGTTTTTATATAAACCATACTATTTTTTGAAGTCTAGATTGAGAAAAAACAAGTTAGCAATGAAGATTTACTATGGTTATGGTTGGGATAATAAGTATGAAGGTGTGACGCATTCGCAGGAATATATTGAAGCTAGGATGGATGGAAGGATTTAAAGGACGAAGGATATGAAGTGTTTATTCATATGTAATGTATATAGTCAATTGCTTATAGCCATTAAAATTCGACAAATGTACTGCAGTAATATGCAGGCAGATTTGCTTTTATCTGACCATTCGGCGGGTGCAGAAAACGTGGCAGCCAGATTATATGACGGTAATATATTTGACAATGTCAAATATATTAAAACCAAGCATTTGCTACATGGGCAGAATAATACTGAGAACATGCAAGATATTATAAATGTATTTACAAATAATGTAAAAAGGTACAAGCAATACCTACCGGAATCTATGGATTACGATTACATTTTTTTTTATAATCCGTCTTTCCTTATATACATGATTTATGATGGATGTATAGTAAATGGGAAGGGTGTACAGTGCATCAGATTTGAAGAAGGACTGGCGTCTTATAACGACATGCAACTCCCGATAAATTTAAAATCACAGCGTATGAGATGGATAGAAAACGGGAGAAGATTACGTAAGAAACCGCTTCTTCCAGAAATCACAAAACAGTATATGGGTTTTTATCCAGATATGATGAATACAGATAGAGATCTTACTAAGAAAGTGATGCCATTAAGTAGGAATGATCATAAGTATCTAACAGCATTAAATATAGCCTTTCATTATGAGCCATCAGAAACTAATTTCAACGAAAAGTATATTTATTTTGCGTCAAGCTGTGATATTGATGGAATGGAAGTGGGAGAAAGCAGTATTGTGTTGAAATTAGCTGATGTGTTAGGGAGAGAGAATCTATTAGTTAAGGTACATCCGAGAGATAAAAGAACGGTATATGCTGAGCACGGATTGCATGTTATGGAGAATAGTTATATACCATGGGAGATTTTTCAGTTAAACGGAGATTTTTCAGAACATGTCTTTATAACTCTGTCAAGCAGTAGCATCCTCAATGCTTGTGCTATGCTGGGAGACAATATAGAAAGCTATATATTGTACCCTTGCGTACGAGGGAAAAATAGAGAATTTGACAAAAGGCAACAGTCAGTATTTGAACCTGCTTTGAAAGCATTACAGAGAAATGGAGTCTGCTTGAGGCACAGGATCATAGACAATATAAAAGAAATCGGTTGATAAATACTGTGAAAGAGAAGTTAATAAACAAATATAATTTAATATCGAAGCAAGCAAAAGCATCAATACTCCTTACGATATGTGGATTCCTGCAAAAAGGAATTTCACTTATTATTGTTCCAGTATATACCAGAATTATGCCAACGGAGGCATATGGAGAGTATTCGGTATTTTTATCATGGTTTGAATTAGTAAGCATATTTGTTACTTTGAACATGTGGAATTATTTTTTGACGAATGGCATGACAAAATACTCTGACAATGTGGATAAATTTATTTCTTCTCTACAGGGGCTAAGTACTGTTCTAACATTGGTATGGTTTTTAATATATCTGGTATTTAACAGATTGTGGGAGAGACTAACCGGATTGGCGTTTGTTGTGATGTTTGTCATGTTTGTGGAATTGCTTACAATGCCATCGTTTCAGTACTGGTGTCAGAGAAAGCGTTATGAATATGATGCGAAAAGTGTGCTTATCATCACATTGGTACTGTATATATTATTCCCTTCAATAAGTATACCTTATATCCTAATGGTTGAGCAAAAAGGAATAGCAGCAATTATAGGCCGTGCAGTTGTTTCATCAATAATTTATCTTTTTCCGGCCATTAGTATTTGGAGAAAAGGTAAATGCTGGTTCAATAAGGAGTACTGGAAAAATGCATTGAGGTTTAGCGTTCCACTGATACCTCATTTTTTAGCTCTTATGATATTGAATCTGTCGGATAGAATTATGATAGAGCGATTGTGTGGAGAAACAGAAGCAGCTTTTTATTCAGTAGCATATTCGGCAGGATCGGTATTGCTTATTATAAATAGTTCTATATTGGGCAGTTTTATACCCTATACATATCAGTCGATTAAATCAAATAATGCACAAAATATAAGGAAAAAATCAAGTATTCTTCTAATGATAGTCGGAGGATTAAATATTGTACTGATATTGATGGCTCCAGAGGCTATTAGCTTATTGGCTCCGGATGAATATAAGGCAGCTATATATGTTATCCCTCCGGTTGCATTAAGTAATATTTTCCTTTTTTTATTTAATTTGTTTGCCAATATTGAATATTACTATGAACAGACGAAGCAGATAGCGGTAGTTTCGGTAGTATGTGCTATAATCAATGTTTTCCTAAATTACATATATATTCCTCGTTATGGATTTACAGCAGCGGGATATACGACACTATTCTGCTATATCCTATATAGTATATTACATTATTGCTTTATGAGAAGGGTGTGCAGAAGGTTTATGAACGGGTATCAAGTATATGATGTAGGCACATTAGTAAAGATGTCTGTCATAATAGTAATAATTGGAATTGCGATAATAAGATTGTATGACTATATGATAATAAGATATATGTTGATGATCGCTGTAGTAATAGTTGGAATAGTTAAGAGAAGATGGCTTATTGCGATAATTAAAAACATATCTTAAAAATGTTTCAATAATAAACAGTTACATAACGAATTACCAGGAGGCAGCATGATGAAAGTAGTAGCAGTTATACCAGCGAGGTATCAATCTAGTCGGTTCCCCGGGAAGCCATTAGCAGATATTTGTGGCAAACCGATGGTTTGGTGGGTTTATCAGGAAGCAAGAAAAGTAGAGTGTTTTGACAAGGTAATTATCGCAACTGAGAGCAATATTATCGTAGACAAGTGTCATGAACTTGGTATGGAAGTCATGCTGACGTCCGATACACATCCGACAGGAACAGATCGCGTTGCTGAGGTGGCTCAGAAAGTGGATGCTGATTTATATGTGATTATTATGGGTGACGAGCCACTAGTCAGTGCAGCAGATGAAACCAGATTAGTGAAATCTATAGAGAAGAATGCAGCAGCAGATGCAGTGATGCTGACTGAAAAATTTAAATATCCGGTAGACTTGGCTAATATGACAACAATTAAGCTTGCAATCAATGATAATGGTGATTTGATTTTTATGTCTAGAGCGGCGATTCCATATCCGAAGGAGACGCTTGGCTATGCATTTTATAAGAATGTAGGATGTTATGCTTTGCGAAAGGATGCTTTAGATTTTTTTTTACAGACAAAGCAGGGAAATATAGAGAAAGCAGAGGGAATAGAACTGCTTCGGCTGATTGAAAATCATAAGCGAGTGATTACTGTTGAGATTGAATCTGAATCGATGGCAGTTGACACACAGAAGGACTTAGAAAGAATTCGAAAGGTCTTTGAAGCCAGAAACTACTAACACAGAAATTAAGATAACAAAAGTAAAGTGTGGAACAGGTGGAAGGAACTGAACACATGGGATCAATAGAAGTATTGGATTGCACTCTTCGGGATGGAGGATACTGCAATCAGTGGAAATTTGGATACAATAATATTAAGAAAATCGTATCTGGGCTAAATAGTGCAGGAATAGAAATTACGGAGTGTGGGTTTCTGACGCAGAAGGTAGAGTACGTCCCAGGAGTGACTAAGTTTACATCCGTAGATCAAATAACAGAATTCCTGCCAAAAGATAGAACAGGAAAATTGTATGTGGCCATGATGAACTATGGCGAATACAATCTATCGGATCTTCCAGTACATGGTGGCACATCCATTGATGGTATTCGGGTGGCTTTTCATAAGAAGAACTGGAAGGATGCGCTGAGGGTATGTAAGGAAATTAAAGAGAAGGGATATCTTACTTTTATTCAGCCTATGGTATCACTTTCTTATTCTGACGAGGAATATCTTGAGATGATCCGCTGGGTGAATGAGTTTGAACCATATGCTTTTTATATTGTAGACAGTTTTGGTGAAATGAAGCAAAGTGACTTGACCAGGCTGTTCTATCTGGTTGAGCATAATCTTAAAAGTACGATAAAGATAGGGTTCCATTCTCATAACAATATGCAGCTTGCATATTCAAATGCGGTGGCCTTGGTGAATATGCATAGCCGGAGAAATCTGATTATTGATTCTTCTGTTTATGGAATGGGGCGTGGAGCCGGAAACCTGAATACAGAGTTGTTTGTTGAACATCTGAATAATGAAGATTATGGCAGTTATGTATTACCGCCGCTTTTAAATATTATTGATGAAATCCTCAATACCTTTCATGAACGGAATTTCTGGGGGTATTCATTGCCAAACTATATTTCTGCAAAGCATCACGCACATCCTAACTATGCATTTTATTTGGATGGCAAGAAGACGCTTACAGTGGAGGGAATGGATAAAATTTTTGATATGCTGATTCCGGAAAAACGTGTGAATTATGATAAGGACTATATCGAAGGAATTTATCTTGAGTATATGTCCCAAAATTCAGTCGTTGCAACAGATGAAACTAACTTTGCTAATATTATCAAAGGCAAGAGAGTACTGCTTGTTGCACCGGGCAAGAGCTCTACCGATGAAAAAGACAGGATAGCTGCATTTGCTGCTTCACATGATGTAGTAACAGTCAGTGTTAATTACGTGTATCCTTATGCCAATGTAGATTATATCTTTGTAAGTAACATGCGTCGATATCGGGAACTCCCATCCACTGCGTTGATAAAGACGATTGCTACATCAAATTTAGAGGCAAAAAATGTTTTTTTACAGGTGGGTTATAAGGAGCTTCTTTCAAATGTGGAAAGTGTGAAAGATAATGCAGGACTGATGGCAATCAAGTTCTTTACAGACTGTGGCGTAAATGAAATTTATCTTGCAGGTTTTGATGGGTATGATCATGAGAATGAGAAAAATTACGGAGAAACAGAAATGTCTGTATATATGAAGCCACAGATAATCAACGCGATCAACAGGGGAGTGTCACAGGTGGTTACAGAGTATGCAGACAAGATAAAGATTAAAGTTTTAACCAAACCCAAGTATATAACGATTGGTTAATTACAGGAGTTTTATGAAGAAGTTTGGCATTATTTTTGATGTGGATGGCACATTATTTGATACAAGGGAAGGCATTATACAGGCGTTGAATTATGTTCTTAAGGTATATGGCAGAGCACCTATTGAAAAGTCAGATGAATCAAAATACATCGGGCCACCGGTCAAGAAGGCACTAATAGAATATCAGGGAATGGATGAAGTCGAGGCAGAAGAAGCTACTGATTTGTACAGACGGTGCTATGTGGAGATATTTATAGGAGAGTCTGCATTGTATGACGGAACATTGGAGACGTTAGCTACTTTGAAGCGGTTGGGATGTTTTTTAGGAATTGCCACTATGAAAACCATGCCACAGTTGGAAACTTTGCTTCGAAACTTTGATTGTGATGAGTTTTTCTCAGTATTGAAAGCAGCAAGTGCAGATGGCAGTCTGATGAAGTCGCAGATGCTAAAGGATATTCAAGATGAGCATCCGGAACTAAATACGTTTGTTATGGTAGGTGATACTGTGGGAGATTTCCAAGCAGCAGAAAAGGCTGGGTATAGGTTTGTTGCAGCAGATTATGGATATGGAGATGTAAGAAATCTGGAAACAAAGCACATTGGGCACATCTCAGAGCTATTGGAATATCATGCTTATCTTTGTATGAAATGATGCATTTAGAACTGATGGAAGTGATATAGGAAACAACAAAAGTCTTGCGGACATCAATTCTTCTCACAACGTTTGGGGCTTGAGCAGACCGAAAGGAATAGAGAAAAATGGGAAAAACTATTGCAGTAGCAGGAACGGGTTATGTAGGATTATCGTTGGCTGTGCTTCTTTCACAGCACAACAAGGTGATTGCCGTGGATGTGATTCCGGAGAAGGTTGAGAAGCTGAATGCGAGGATCAGTCCGATACAGGATGAATATATTGAGAAATATTTATCGGAGAAAGAACTGGATCTGGAAGCTACAACCGATGGAGCGTCTGCATATAAGAAGGCAGAATATGTAATTATAGCAACGCCGACTAATTACGACACGAAGAAAAATTTCTTTGATACTTCAGCTGTGGAGGCCGTGATTCAATTGGTACTTGACTCTAATCGGGATGCGATGATGGTAATTAAATCTACGATACCGGTTGGTTTTACGGAGTATGCCCGTCAAAAGTATAAAACGAAGAACATTCTTTTTAGTCCGGAATTTTTACGGGAATCAAAGGCATTATACGATAATCTTTACCCTTCCAGAATTATCGTTGGGTGTGATGAGGAAACGAGAGCGAAGGCAGAGGTTTTTGCTTCTCTTTTGCAGGAAGGGGCGTTAAAAGAGAATATTGATACGCTTTTTATGGGATTGACAGAGGCAGAAGCGGTAAAACTGTTTGCCAATACCTATCTGGCACTTCGTGTTTCTTATTTCAATGAGTTGGATACATACGCTGAGAGTAAGAACCTTGATACCAGATCAATTATTGAGGGTGTGTGTCTGGATCCAAGAATCGGGACACACTATAATAATCCTTCTTTTGGATATGGAGGATATTGTCTGCCAAAGGACACGAAGCAGCTGTTGGCTAATTATGCAGATGTCCCGGAAAAGATGATAGAGGCAATAGTAGAGAGCAACCGGACGAGAAAGGATTTTATTGCAGATCGTGTGCTTGAAATTGCAGGCTGCTACGGCAACTCGGAAGATTATAACAGGGAAAAGGAGCATGAGGTGGTAGTTGGAGTGTACAGACTTACCAGGAAGTCCAATTCAGATAATTTCCGTCAGAGCAGTATTCAGGGAGTTATGAAGCGCATTAAAGCGAAAGGTGCAACAATTATCGTTTATGAACCAACCCTGGAAGATGGCAGTTCTTTCTTTGGTTCGAAGGTTGTGAATGATTTACAGAAATTCAAAGAAAGATCGCAGTGTATTATTGCCAACCGGTATGATCAATGCCTGAATGATGTCAAAGCGAAGGTGTACACAAGGGATTTATATAGCCGCGATTGATTTATATGTGGCAACAATGTAGAGCAGCAGATATAGAGATTACAGGAGGCGGCCATGATTACTTATGAGAAGCTTACAGAGATAACTAAAGAGTCATCAGAAGTTTTTGCTGGAAAAATGCTGCATGCTTATTGCGATATGGTAACTCTTCCAAACGGAAAGCCGGCAAGGCGTGAGTATGTCAGACATATAGGAGCAGTAGCTATCGTCCCGATGACGGATGAGGGAAATGTGGTCATGGAACGGCAGTTCAGATATCCTGTTGGAGAGGTTGTATTGGAGATCCCGGCAGGCAAGCTGGACGATCCGGAGGAAGACCGGCTGCAGGCAGCAAAGAGGGAACTTCAGGAGGAAACAGGAATATTGGCGAAGGAATGGATAGAGTTAGGGGAGTATCGCCCGGCACCGGCCTATAGCAACGAAGTAATTACCTTGTATCTTGCCCGTGACCTCCAGTATGGCAGTCAGAGCCTGGATGATGATGAATTTCTGAATATTGAGCAGATCCCTTTACAAGAGCTTGTGCAGCAGGTAATGGATGGTACACTGACGGATGGAAAATCGCAGGTGGCTATATTGAAGACAGCTGCAATTGTAAAACGGGTATAAAGAAGGTAAAGTTAATTAAAATTATAGAATATGAATTACTATCGTAATGGCTTTTCTATTGGACTATGATTGGCTATTTTTGTCGGTCTCAGATTGGTTAATTCTGCTGGTCTTAGGATGGCTGTTTCAGGCGGACGCTAACAGAATGGTGTCGCAAGATCTATAATGCTCATAAACAATTGGCAGATAAAGAAAGTAAGGTGATCTTTGGAGGCCGGCTTGGAGAATATAAGTATTATGATATGGATCAGGTGATTGCAGCAGCGTTGGAGAGATGCAGGTTGGAGTTTTGAATGTTTTGAGTTTCTATGGGGATGAGAAAATAATCCCAAGGACTATTTTTGAGTGATAGAATGCACAGATTTACCTGAGGAATTGCCATGACCCTGACAATTCCTCAGCTATGTTTATCTGTAAAGAAGTTGGAGTTATTTGTCGGATGAGTTTTCTTTCGATTGATATTCTGCTAACTGGGCTTCAAGAGCCTGAATATGTTGTTGATACTCGGAGAGTTGCTGGTCTTTTTCAGAGAGCTGCTGTTTTTTTTCGGAGAGTTGTTGGTTAGCATCTGCGAGATCTGCTTTTAGAGCAGCAAAATCATTTTCAATCCCTTTCATGGTTCGGTTGTAGTCCTCACGGGCAAGACATTGCTGGCGGATCCGCTCTTCCTGCGTCAGCTCATAGACCGTTTCAGATGCTTCTTTAAAGTAATGATTGTCTTGTGCAAGCATTTGTAATTCCTCCCATGTCTTTGCTTTGAAGAGAGCAGCCCAGTAATCGAGCTGGTATTGTCTGTCCTCTTCGGTTGCCAAATCGATACGAGATAAGTCTAACACAGATATACGCCATTTGTCACTATATAACGTATGATTTTTTACGTTGAGAAACTGGTAGGTAGAGTAGAATTCCGGATGTTCTGGAAATAAGGTATAATCCAAAAGACCGATCTGAATTACCGGATGAGTAAGCTTATAATCTTCGCCCTTTTTGAGATGATCGAAATTTCGGGCAAGGTAGCTGAGAGAGCGATCCTGCCAGTTGTTTAAATTGATCACCTGCATTTCAAGATTGATGATATGGTGCTGATTCAGGATCACATTGATATCCAGTACAAAAGTTTTGTTATCAATGGAATCGCCCAGCCGGATGGGATTGGTAATGATTACCGAAGAAATATCTGCTTCCTTCATATGTAACAAGGCACAGATCAGCCCTTTCAGAACCAGATTGTTTCGTTGTAAAAGAGCGCGGAACAGGTAATCATTTGTCATGGGTACGATTAAGGCACCACTTTGTGGAATAGATGTGTTTTTCTGCATGAAAATCCTCCTTTGTGATGAGATAAAATATAAGTGAAAATGTTTGGCTGAATCAGCCATGGATACCACAGGACTGTGGTATGGATATCAGGAATGAATTCCTGAATCGTGTATTATTGAGAAGATGAGAATCTTCTGATAGGTAGTACTGTACACTATGCATTGGTAAAATACAACAATTATTTGCCCAAAATGAAAAATATATATTAAAAACTACCAAATGGTCTAAAAAGAATGAAATTGGGGATATCTGATGGATGATGAACCTGAGCGTATCATTTGTATGGTGAGGCAGCTGGGAATTATTTTAATTAGATAAAATATCAGATGAAATCTATAAATAATAACGTAACTGTTGTTGGGGATGGCATGATATGCCATCCCCATAATTGTTTATGGGTGAGGTTGTGCAAAATATGCAATAAAGTTAAAAATATGACATAAATCGGAGGAAAGCTGACATTGGGGTGGATAAGGAAATGGGACAACCATATAATAAATATAATGATAAAAGCTTGACTAGTAACAAGATTAGAACATCAACAAAGAAAATAAGACACTTATGAGGAAAAACAAATGAAAAAAAACATGTCATCACACTCAGAATATAACCCGTTTTCTTTATTAAGACAAAAAGCAGTTCAAAATTTTATTAAGAAAAAATTTCAGTTTATTAAATTTTTATTTTACTGTCTATTTTGGTATGCAATTATTATAGGGGTATTTATGTTATTGTATCTTTTGATAGGAAAAGAGAAAGGGTTAGCATCTTTAATGCATAGTATGAATGTAATGATACATGGTGGAGATACAATACAATATTTTGATAAATCAACGGTAATAAGTATAATAGAGTTTTTGGCATTTGATGTAATAGTGGCAGCTTGTATTATCGGCAGGGCTGTTAAATTGTTTCTTGTACCAATTAATCCAATAGTGTGTGCAACGTGTGCAACAGTATATAGTACAGCTTATGAAAGGAAGATAGGGAAGACAGAGAATCAGTTTGCTATAGATGGGATGAAAAATTCTACGGATATAATACCGGATGAAATTACTGTTAGATATTGGATTATGTATCCAAGAGGGAAATTCTTACATGATGTCAAACTCCGAATTCAGTTGGAAGATAAAAAAAGGATGTAGGAAACAATAAGTATGTACTTGATTTAACACAGAAACAAACCAGTGTAAGAGGTGTTTTGGAACAGACATTTAAAATTGAAAAAGATGAGCTGGCATCAGACTTTAATAGTTTTTGTGATGCATTAAATAATACCTTGAAAGTTGATCAAACCAATAATACATCATTTGATGCGGATAATTGGAGATTGATATTTTCTATTACGGGTGTGAATGATGAGGGTAATATCATTAAAAAGGCAAAGAGTTATGATTGTTCACATATTTTTTTGAATACTAGATTTGCTAAAATAGAAATTAATGATACTAGAGCATCTAAGAAAAATTATAAGGGGGATGGTATATATTGCAAATATCAGAATTTTAATAAAATTGTATGCATGGAAAATAAGTATATTGGTGAGTGTATGGAGTATCCAGTAGTAAAATATAAAGTTGATGAGCAATGCCCTACAGCTAAGTTACTCAAATCGTGTGAAGAAAAAGACGATGATCCATGGACTATTCAAATCATAAACAGGTTAACTATGAATCATTATAGAAAATATAAGATGCCAAAGAATATTATGAGGTCAATTCTCAAAAGGCTGAAAATTGATACGGATTAGGATAGGGATCTACACAAGAAATAGTGGAACGAGAAGCTATAGATCTGTGAACCAGACAGCGTTAGGACGATCTGGATTAAACTATTATTTGGGAATGTTGAGGAGTTTCTTACTAAAATTAGAATCTTTGGTGGTAGTAGTCCAAAGTTTCGTTAACTGGGCTTCTCAGCGGGCAAGGGTATTGACATCGATACCTAGGTTCCTTGCACATTCAACCTGTGTAAGATCAGGATGTTCCTTGCGATAGTTGATGGCATCCAACTTGGATCAACCACGATTTACAGGTAGCCAAAATAGGGAATTGTCATAAGATTGACAATTCCCCAATGTGTAATTATAAGGAAAGGTAGCTGGAGCTGCTTAGAGTTTATGCTCATCTTTCTCAGCCAGCTGAGTCTGAAGAGAGGTGATCAGGGCATCTTTTTCAGAGAGTTGTCGGTTATCATCAGTGAGATCCTTTTTCAGGGTGGCAATTTCATGTTTTAGAGCAGCAAAATCATTTTCAATCCCTTTCATCATAAGTTAATAACAGACCGACAGACAGGCTGATATCGCCATAGGTAATGTTAAGGGTATTATGTTTGTGAAAATCGTTGGATTCGCGCGAATCGTGCAGCTGGCCAAAAACAGAGGTGTTGTCAGGACGAGTTTGCGAAAGGGAAGATGTTTGAAAAAAATCCGGTGTGAGAGCTACGATGTCATGTTCAGCCGGAAGCATGGAATCCATGTATTCCAGTTTTAATTTATGCTTCCAATAGTTGTAGGTGTGAATGGTGACATTTTTTTCTGCACACCAGGCTTTTACGGATAGTCCACTGGCAGCCTGTACCTGAAAAAGGGCAGCCCACTGTGTAAGCTTAATCTGATGAAGTTTTTGTTTGTTGTTCATGAGAACCCTCCTTTGTGTAATCACTCGAATCGCGCAATTCGAACAAAATATTTGGAGCAATTATCTCATGAATATGGTAGTATTATAAGGTACGAGTGGTTGATGATTTACGAATATGACGGTGAAGAGCCAGAATGAAATCATTCTTTTCCTGAAGGACGCCATTGCTTCCAATCAGGAGCAGATGCGTATCATGACGGAACAGATTGAGTATTTCACCAAAAAAATGTTTGGAACATCCAGTGAGAAAAGCCAAAATCTGGATGGACAGTACAGTCTTTTTGATGAAGCTGAGCAGGAAGCAATGCCCACCGATGAAACTGAGATTGCGGAATCTTTTTCTGTAAAAGAACATACAAGAAAGGTAAAAAGCAAACAGTCGGATGTCTTCAAAGGTGTTCCTTTCCGTGATGAAATCATACCACTTTCTGAAGACCAAAAGTATTGTACCGAATGCGGATCCAAGCTGAAAGTGATCGGCAAGGAATTCGTACGAAGGGAATTTCATTTCACTCCTGCAAAAGGTGAGGTTGTAAATATCTATGTGGAAACAGCTAAATGTCCGGTCTGTTCTGAAGCACCTGCTATGGAAAAAGCTGTTCAGTTTGTAAAATCACACGCATCCGAGGCACTGATACCTCACAGTTATGCCACTGCTTCTGTGGTTGCCTGGGTCATGTATCAGAATACGCATACTCCATGCCTCTGTACCGTCAGGAACAGGACTGGAAGCAGCTGGGCGTTATGTTAAACAGAGCAACTCTTGCCAACTGGATGATCTATTGTGCTACACAGTATTTTAGACCGTTCTATGATTATCTGTACCGGGAACTGCTCAAACCGGAATTCCTGATGGCTGATGAAACCAGAATTCAGGTTCTGCACGAAGAAGACCGGAAGGCAGAAACAGATTCAAAACTGAAAATATGACAAAAATCGCGGAAAAGTTGACAAAAGAGTGGCTAGAGAAATCGGATAAAGGTATAATAAAATTAAGAATGAATATCAATAAAGGATAATTTCTAATTATTGGTGGAAATAATAAAGCGCTATCGCTTCAAGATTGTGTAGATAGATAATTTTCTATATGGGAGGTACACGTGGATAATTTAATATCATTAAAGAAATTTGTTTTTAATGGAAGCTACAATCGAGATAAAGAGGATTTTTCATATTCCGTATTTGAAAATATAAATTTTATTACCGATGATTCTCCTACTAGCTTTTTCAGATGTGATTTCAGAGGAACAAAATTTGTAAATGTAAATTTTTATAAAAACAATCTGGATCGAGCTGATTTTATTTCCAGTGTTTTTATAAATGTTACCTTTAGTGATGTTGGTATTGCAGCATGTGAAATGAAAAACTGTTATTTTAGCAATGTGATTTTTAAAGATAATGTATATAACAATACATCCATTCAGGAATGTACTTTTTGTAATTGTATTTTTGAAAATGAAAATTTGTTAATTAACATGAAAAATTGTTCTTTTACGGATTGTAAGATTTTATCTTGTCGATTTGAACGATCAACAACCGAAAAAATTGAATTTAATCGCTGTGAAATATTTGATTCGGATTTTGCCAATATGCATGCAGAACGATATAAATTTAAAGAGTGTCTTCTGTCTGAAGATAGCTTTGATATTTGTTATATTTTTGGCTATCTTTTTTATAAAACAGATATTTGTAATATTGATATTGTTTATATGGGAAAAATATTAGAATTCAACGAAGAAAATGTTGACACTAAATTTTCTATTAATTTATGGGAACAGCATCGATACTATGAGTTTATTAATTCTCATATTTTATTTGGAAAATACATGAATATTTTTCCATTATTACAAAAGGCATTTGAGGAATTAACTGATTTAGAAAAGTATGTACGTAAATTAGAAATTTATAATATTTTAGATATGCTAACTTTTTACGCACACTGTAATGTATTTGGTTTTCAGTTGATAAAGGCTATATTAGAATATTTTGATGCGTTTAATTGGGATGTTTTTGAACTTGACGAAAGAATAATTTATCTTGCGCAATATAATACGTTTAAAACTTATATTACAGAAACTGGATATAATGAAGAATTTATCAATACAGCTACAAATGATTTTTCATTTATCACATTTTACTGTAATACAGATGATTATGAATTTGCCCTAAAAACAGTCGAAGAATGTATTACAAAGATATACAATGCTCTTAATCTTCCAGTATATTATGAATTACTGTATGCCGCAAAGGGATCTTGGATATTAACTTTTTCAGTAATTTCGGCGTGCGCCTTGTTACTTCCGAAGTTAGTTAGACAATATGCCGATTTATATTTGGAAATCAATACCAAAAGAAGTATCAGCAAAAAGATCATAGAAAAAATGAATAAAAAGAATATTAATATAGCCGAATTTAAAGCTCTTTCAGATATAGCAACAGAAACAGGGCTATTAAAGGAGGATAAAATTGACTTTGATGATTTAGGAAAAATTGTTGAAGCAATAAAAATTGGAATATAATAACTGCATTATATGAACATAAATAATAGGGGGCAACGCCCCCTATTGTTCTTTTAGAAAACGAAGTAACTTGTCTATACTTATTAATAACTTATTCTTATCTACAGTCAAATTCATTCTAAAACTATAATATCTGTCATCAAAATATAGATATCGGTCGTGAGGTATTGTTAAAATGCCTAATGATTTTAGGATACTTTCCGCTATTTTCATATTATTTTTCGTTTTAAATAATGTATATGGAATATTCATCAAACAATAATATCCACTTTCGCAGTTACTCATATAAAAACCCGTACATGAAATTAGAGTATTAAGTAGTGAATAATTTTTTTTGGCCATAACTATATTATTTGCTATTGTATTGGTAACAATTTTATAATTTTCGTTATTGTATAGTTCCTTAAAGTATGATACTTGTGATGCTGTTATACAGCCTGTCGTGTAAACAGCTAATTGTTCTATTTTATGTATAATTTTTGAATTTGCAAATACAAGGCTGTTTTTTATTCCATTTGTAAATAGACGTTTTGAAATGGAGTCAATATAAATAATTGGTTTCTCGCATTGGATATTATTTATAAGAAACTCATTCAATAGTAATGGCCGAGAGTTCCATTCCATACCTCCATAAACATAATCTACAAAAAGAGTCATATGGTACTTATCACATATTGATATTAATTTTTTATATACATCATTTGTAATTTTGACTCCGCTTCCGAAAACAGGGTCATTTAAAATGAGGATATTAGCATTTGTTTTGATAATAATATCTGTAAGTTCTAAATAATCTATGTACAAATGCCCATCTTTAATTATCTGGTAGTATTCTATATCTGTGCCCATTAATTTTAACAAATTGATATACGAAAAATAAATGGGCGTTAACAATATTGGTCGTAGACCTTCATTCATATTTAATGTTTGAAGACTTAACATCGCACCTGAAGTACCATTAGGAGCAATTGCAAAATAGTTTGACATTAAATTTATTTTTTCATTACTTACGATCTGTTCGCAAAACCATTCTTTCAAACTTTTCATTTCGTCTATAAAGAAATATTTATTAATATTTTCCAAAGTGTCTTTAAGTGCTTTTTTAGAAATGGCTTGACTAAAATTTGGAATACAAGATGGCTTATTCCAGTCTGATAGGAAAATATTATTACTGTTTTTCTCATATTCTATTATAAGATTATCAATATTAGTATTATGATTAACTGGTAGTTTCATAAGCAATTCCTTAATAAATATATTTTTTATATAATTGATAAAAAAGTATTATAATCATATTCTTTTTGCATTTGATAACCTTCTTTTGCAGTATAAAATACTAAAGATGGAAGCCGAATGCCGTTAAACATAGTACTCTTCACCATTGTGTAATCAGCTGTGTTACAAAATATAATTTCACTACCAATATGCAAAGGTTCATCAAAAGAATAATCACCAAACAAATCGCCTGCATAGCAAGAACTTCCAGCTATTCGATATGTATATTTTTTTTCGTTAGCATCATATCCGTTCTTTATTTTATAGCGAATGTTTGAATATACTATATCGGGCAAATGACAAATAGCAGATGCGTCTACAATTGCTGTTTTCATCCCGTTTTCTACAATATCAACCACACGTGTAACCAAATAACCCGTATTTAACAATATAGCTTCACCAGGTTCTAAATATAATTTTATATCATAACTTTTTTGGAAAAAATTGAGCAATTGTATAGCATCATCAATATTGTATTGAGGATCAGTAAACAATTGTCCTCCACCTAAATTTAGAATATCTATTTCATATAAATATTTTTCATATTCTTTTAAAAAGAAATTACTGCTTTTTATCAAGGTATCCGAGAATTGCTCGCACATATTATGTACATGAATATATGTCAATTGTTCTTTCATAATTTTTTTCAATTCGTTCTGATGCACACCGAATCTAGAATATTGATGACAGGGATTGACATTATATCTCTTTATTTCAGAATACTCAGGATTTATTCTAATTGCTGGAACAGCATGATTTTGTCGGACTATTTCATTATATCTTTTCCATTGTGAAAATGAGTTGAAGATAACAAAATCACTATATGTAGATATATCCTTGATTTCAGAAACTTTATATGTCGTTGAGAAAGTATGGACTTCTTTTTTGAAAAATTCTTTTCCAAGTTTTGCTTCATAGAGCCCACTGGCACATACCCCGTCCAAATATGTTTTGATATATTTGAATAGAAGATTATTGGAAAAGGCTTTTAAAGCATATAAAATTTTACAATTTGTATGTGCTTTGAGATTTTGCAATATTGAAAGATTACGTTCCAACTGCTCTATATCAATTAGGTGATATGGTGTTTCAAATTCTGGAATATTATTTATCACAATAGTACTCCTTTCGTAAAAATGAACCAATAGCAATTTATTATTTCCACCAATAATTAGAAATTATCCTTTACTGACGAATCAAACTAACAAAACAGCTTACGATTAGTGGAATGAAGTTTACTTATCAACAGATTTTATTCCATCCACCCCAATAACCTCCATCAAATTACGTGGATGTTTATTTACAAGAATATCTTTCTGTTTGGTATTCGACACATGAGTATAAATCTCCGTGGTACTGATCGAGCTATGTCCAAGCATTCTCTGGATATAGCGGATGTCTACGTCCTGTTCAAGAAGCAGTGTGGCAAAAGAATGACGAAACATATGTGGAGTTATATGCTGCTCAAGCCCGGCAATGTCAGTATAGTGATTAATCATGAAACGGACAGACTGGTCAGAGAGTTTGTTTCTAAATTTATTTATGAAGAAATAATGGCAGCAGGAAATCTCTTTCTGAAAAGTATCTTGATACAAGGCAAGGGCAGAAATTACTTGTGGATTTCCAATTTGCAGGATTCTTTCCCGGGCGCCTTTTCCATAAATCAATACGGTATTATTTTCCAGATCGATATCGGATGGACGCAATCCACATAGTTCGGAGATACGCATTCCGGTAGCGAACAATAATTCAATAACAGCGATGTCACGGATACAGCAGCGGAGCTGATAGGAAGAGCAAGCTTGTTTTTTCTGCTGATACATTACAGACAGGAGCTTTTGGAGGGAATGAAAGGGAATTGTTTTCGGAAGAAGCTTGGCTTCGCGAAAATGAATATCCAATTTGGCAAAGGGATTTTCGGTCAGCAGATCTTTATATTCGAGATAATGAAAGAAAGCTTTCAGGCTGGCAATTTTACGCTTGACCGTTTTCGGCTTATATTGTCTGTGCAGGAATGTGATAAAGAGATCCACGGTATTTCTTGACAGGAAATCATCTGAGCCGTTGCAAAAGTTATAGAATTGCTTTAAATCTATCCGGTATGCTTTGATGCTTTTGGCATCAAGACGCTTGCGGTATTCGCAATATTCAAGGTATTCTGCAATATAGTTATCTAAGGTATTCATAAGAAATGTACTCCTTTGCTTTTTGCATATATTATGATTGTCCAAGAGGAACTTGTCTATTTACGGATTCCTTATTGACAATGGGAAACACAAAATAAATATATGGAACATGAGAAAAATATATGGAAATTAAACCCAAAACTTTAAATTTCAATAGCATTGATTTGTAAATTTATGAATTCAACGGTATAATAAGAAAATCAGAAACAGTGAAATATATAGATTATAGCAAATTTTGAGGTTTTTATATGATCAGTATTATTGTGCCGGTGTACAATGCAGCAAACTATATCGAAGAGACCATTAAAACAGTGGTTAATCAGACGTATCAGGACTGGGAACTTCTGCTTGTGGATGATTGCTCCAGAGATGGCAGTGCGGAAGTGATCCAGGCGGCAATCAATCGTTATGAACAGGAAGGAATTGCGAAAGGACGTATCCGGCTGATTTTGAAACAACAGAATGAAGGTGCAGCCAAAGCACGTAATACGGGCATTAGGGAGGCCCGCGGGCGATACATTGCGTTCCTTGATGCAGATGACCTCTGGTATCCGGATAAGCTGCTTAAGGAGCTTGCTTTCATGCAGCAGAAGGAGGCGGCTTTTGTCTATTGCTCCTATCAGTTTGGAGATGAGAACGCAGTTCCTACCGGCAAGACAGCCCGGGTACAAAGAACACTTACCTATAAGGAAGCATTGTCAAGGACCATTATCTTTACATCGACAGTTTTGATTGATACGCAGATAGTAGATCGTGAGCTTATTTTGATGCCGGATATTCCTTCGGAGGATACGGCAACCTGGTGGAGAATTTTACAGAGTGGAATTAAGGCCTGGGGCTTGGATGAATTGCTGGTAATTTACAGACGTCCTGCCCATTCCCTTTCTGCCAATAAGGGTAAAGCGGTAAAAAGAATCTGGGGACTTTACCGGCAGATTGCAGGGCTTAATGTATTTGCATCTGCCTATTATATGATTGGCTGGGCATTTCGTGCGACAATGCGCAGAGTGATTAGGGATAAGAAAACTGTTTGACAAAACCTGATACGTGTTTATAATAATTGGTGGCACTTCAATTGGTGCTACCAATTTTAACTTTGCGAGGAAAAGATGATGAAGTATGTCAAACAGTTTTTTATTATTCTACTGATCTCCTTTGTGGGAGAGCTCTTTAAGTATCTGATTCCGTTACCCATTCCGGCCAGTATCTATGGCATGGTGATTTTGTTCATTGGATTGATGTCCGGTCTGATCAGGCTGGATGATGTGAAGGATGTGGGAAAGTTTCTGATTGAAATTATGCCGTTGATGTTTATCCCGGCAGGCGTTGGACTGATTGAAAGCTGGGGAACGTTAAAGCCCGTGCTGCTTCCGGTCTGTGTGATTACGGTTGTTGCTATTGTGACCGTCATGGTGGCAACAGGAAAGCTGTCACAGTGGATGATCCGCAGGGAGAAAAAGGGAGGCAGTGACCATGAATAGTTTTTTTGAAGAATA
>ERZ859738.402-NODE-402-length-30189-cov-3.794352_pt1 | contig 30189 bp, 25 predicted proteins | sample MGYA00510122_ERZ859738 | MGnify/ENA primary metagenome ERZ859738 (study PRJEB30046, sample SAMN00715139) | human gut metagenome | study: EMG produced TPA metagenomics assembly of the A metagenome-wide association study of gut microbiota in type 2...
TACGGCTGCGGGCTATGGGGCAGGCATCTACTCCAGCGCCGGGTGGCTTACAAGCCACATCAGGGTGGCGGAGTTTAGGGAACACACCATATGGGCGGCGCAGTGGTGGAAGGAATGTATGGTGAAGGAAGCGGTTATCTGGCAGTTTACAGACCATCTGGAAATTGCAGGTCGTCTCTTTGACGGGAATTATCTTTTGGAGAAAGATTATGGTGATGAAAGATGAAAAAATGGTCCCTTATCTTCTGTCTCTTTTCCTTGCTTTCCTTCTGGGCCTTGCCGGTGGATGGGGCCTCACCCTTTTCATCGGAGAAAATCTATCGGATAACGGAAACGGAGCTTTCCAGGCTGGAATCGGACTTGGACAGAGCCTTGCTGGAGAACAGGAAACAGAAAGAACAGTCAGAGAGGCTCAAAATACAGCTGAAACACTTGGAAACTCAGTCGGAAGAGAGGAAGAAAGCCTTAGAGATGGTAAGGAAATCCTTCGAAGAGTACGAGAGAGAGGAGCGGAAAAAGCAGGAAAAACTTAGAAGGGAAAGAAATGGGGCTGCGGTGATTGCTGCGGTATTGTCGGCAGTATTGGTACTGAGATAAATGTGGTACGGAATTGAGATTTCCAAAAGCGTAAAATGATGAGAAGTAATTGGAAGTGTCCCTTGGAAACAGGGGACCTTCCTTTTTTTGAAAGAAATTTTATTGGAGAATTCATATTGCTTCGTGGAGATATGTTTGAGGAGTGTGCTTACTCTTAACGGTGCTGCGGTAGAGAAGTTATCTGCTATGCTATAATAATAAAAGCAAAAAACAGGTGCTTCTCCTGTAGTTTTAATCTTATAGCGAAGGTGTAAAATGATCCGATATATAAGGATGTTTCCACTTTATGTATACATGATAGTTATCTTGAAATTTCTGCTTTTAGGCGTAGTGACTGGAGAACTTATTTATATATTATTTTCGGGCTTTGGGTTTGTTACGGATTATACTGTATACGATAGGCTCTTCTTTTATGTGCAATTGTTTATTATTGCACTCATGGTTTTGGCCTTGTTCATGCCTGGGAACCTGGCTAAAATATGTGGAATGTTTTTTGGAAGATGGGACCTCACATTATATTTCCTGCTTGGGACTACAATATCTGTTTCTTTCCAGGGGTTTCATATTACTGAATTTTTATATCATCTTACCAGTTTTCAGTATGCGTTAATTGAGCTTGGATTTTTCATTCCTTTCGTAGTTAGAGAATACTATCGGGTAAAAAAAAGAAGGGTGTCAGACCAGGGAGTTCCGCATTCTTCCTTCTTGGATGATGCTGCCTTATATGATGGTGCTGATTTGCTGCAGTATGGTCCGTTAGCAGAAGATTTTGCAAATAAAATTTATGATAATAAATCGCCAAACAGCATGATATGGGGAGTGGAGGGACCCTGGGGTATAGGGAAATCATCATTTCTTAATCTTTGTGAGGAAAGTTTAAGGAAAAATCATCCGGGAGAGGTTATTGTTGTTCGATTTAATGCATTGAAGTATAGTGGCCAATATAAAGATATATCTATTCCCCTTTCGGATACATTAAGAGAAACAGTTTATAAAACATTAAAATGCCCGGAATTGAATATACTGCTTGCACAGTATCAGAGAATAGTCAAGGGAATAAGTTTTAATGTACTGGGAATATCCATGAACTTTACTCCTTTCCCGCGGAACGAATCAAAAGTTTTTACATATATCAGTGAAATTCTAAGAAATTCAAATAAAAAATTTATCTTTGCCATTGATGATCTTGATAGATTAAATGGAGAGGAAGTCTACAGCCTTCTTTACTCCATCAAGGAAATTTTTGACATTCCTTTCATCAATTATGTCCTTTGTTACGACCTTGATAATCTTTCAAAAGAGATGGGGACTGATAAGACTGCACAAAAGAATGTGGAGTTTTTGGAGAAGTTTGTGCAAACGAAGATTTCTCTTTTTACGCGTAAAGACGTTATTCTTCGTGTTTTGGATGAAGATGTCAAAGTACTGATGAAGGATACTGATTTGGATGTGGAAGCCAATAAAAAAGCTCTGAAAGGTGTTAGAAATATTTTAACATCTGATGATGCAGCTGAATATATTCCGTTTTTTGGTGATTTGAGAAAAGTTAAAAGATATGTCAATACACTGACTGCGCTTGACATTCAACGGGTAGATTTCCCTGATTTTGATTTTGATGAGAGACAACTGACTGAACTTATACTTTTATACATGTATTGCCCGATCGTTTTCAGAAAAATATATATGATGGAATCTTGGGGATGGAGTAGGGAATATTATTCTTCACATTATAGTTATAGTGAAAGAAAAAATGTGTCTGGCTATAAAGTTAAGTTTGAAATTTGCAATATGCGTAAGCAATACCCTAATGCAGCATATCTAATCAAGCAATTATTTGACGTAGAGGAATCAAGTGTTACTAAGATTAATGTTTCAAATCGAGCATTACTTGAAGTAAAAGATAAAAGAGAGTTAATGGTGTATATGGATTTAATTGTTAATAGAATTAGGAGGTCAAAGTATGAGCAATCTAACTTTTATATTAACCGTATTCAGAATTATTTGAATGGAAAACTGGTTATTGGTGATTTATTCGATGGGCTAATGTATGAGAGATATCATGAGAATCTGTGGCGTACTTTAGCGTACAATAATTTCCCAAATTTAAGCAGAGATAGAATAGATGAAATTGTTCATTGTGGCTTAAGTAAAAGAATGCGCTATTCGTATACTGGGGATAATTTCAACATTGGTCTGAGAAATAAAGTATTGGGTTATTTCTTGGAGCTTTTTAAGTATCTAGATATCAGCAAGTATGAGAACGAAAATAAGCAATTTATTATTGAGAAAATCTTTGGCAGTCACGGGATTATTGATATAATCTCTCAAGAAAGTCGGGGAATTTTGGGAATATATGATCTACTGCAGTTCAGGCTTCGGTGCTGCTATAGTCGTCATGTGGCACCGGGGATGGATTCTAATATCTTTGTATATGGCATCATAGGTTCATATAAGAATCCGAAATTTTCTGTAGGTTCCCAAATTGATGTTTTGGAATTTACAAAAGAAGAGATGCGAGTTCTTAGTCAAAAATGTTTTAGCATATTTAAGCAACGGTACATCGATAAGCATATTAATTTTATGAAGGAGATTCAGGAGCTGCCCCCTGCATTATTAGATGGTGATCAGTCATTGATTAGTCAGCAGGTTGTTGATTATTCCATGGTACAGGAAATAAAAGGCGGCATGACCACATTTATCACTTATCAAATCGGAAACAATAGTCTTGGCGAAATGGGAGTCGGATGCGGATATTATGATGAAACCCGTTCAGATGATGGACAGGGCATTCGAAAAGCATTTTCAAAGTACTTACTGGATGATGTATTTCAGGACTCTTATTGTTGGCAGAGTTTCCTCTTGATTTTGGCAAAAAATGACCAGTCATTTAGAGAATCAGGGAAAATAGGCTGCGATAGAGTGATAGAGTGCATGGGTGAAGAGCAGCTTAAATCATGGTGGCTCACTAAGGGGAAAAATATGATGAAATTAAATCTAAAAATCGCCAATTATAAACCTCAGGTAAATGGAATAAGCAGCCAGGAAATCTTAAGGATGTATAGTGAGTCCTTTGAAGAAAGGTTTAAGTGTAATCCTGTCATTGCAGATGAACCTGCGGGGAAGGCTGATAATGTTAAGAAATCATCAGTAGAAACTGGCCCCTTGGATTGATTAGGTGATATTTATATGCTTCATGTCTCTTGGATAAAAGTGGAACACTAAATGGTAAATCATCGATATTTGCTAGCGGCAGGCAAATTTTACCAAGCAGCGTCGGGTTAAAATCGCCACTTGGAGGCGGGAAAATTCAGCCAATATTGGACAAAGAAAAACATCAATGAATATGACGCCGCTTCAGAGCTGCCATATGCTCGTAAGAACCAGGCGATGGGGAGCCAGAGAATACACGGGAGAGAGCCGGTCATTTCATTTGGATGATGCTCTTCGGCATTAGCTGCATTTCCAGGGGGGATTATGCTTATTTCTTAAGAATAGGGTGTGGCTCTTTGGTGCGTATCGTGAACAAAGATAGGTGGTTCTCATGGTGCGTAGTATTTTTGTTTCTGTTTCCGGTAATTTCGAGGGAAAGTTATTTGTACAGCTTCTAGCATTGATTTACCGTTCCTACATCAAAAAGCAAATGGACGAGAATGGACTGTACAAGAAGTATACGATGCAAACACTGCTGGATGATTTGGATATAATTGAGCTTTACAGGCAGTCTAAAAAGCTCATTATCTCCTTTTGGAGATAGCAGAGAAGCAGATGGCTCGGTATGATGCAATGGGAGTTGTAATTCCGAAATAGATATAATTTCACGGGACTTCAGGCTCTTATGGCGCGTAATACTCACATACTTGCTGCATCCCTTTACTTCTCTTAAAATGCGATTGAATTTATTTCTACTTTGCGTATAATACAAATAAGGGCTATTTGATTTTTATATTTCATCTCGGTCCTGTGACGGTGTCTTATGAGGCATCGGATGGCTTTACCAAAGTCAATGCTCCTTTCAGAATTGTTGTAAGAATCCTGAAACAGGAACGAAATGCCTTTCTTTCCTGTTTCATCGAACACTTGCTGCATGGCATGAATTCGAGTATGTCGAACAGGCATTCTGCAAACGCTGTAACTGCCTGTAATGTGATGGCTGGTGATTCTATTCCCAGTGTATCATGTAGAGTTAGAAATAATGGATAGGGGAGTAATCCGGTTTGCTTTTCGTCCCATTAGCTATAAGGATCTATCCACCTTGGCTAGTGGGATTTTTAAGTGGGGCTTATGTAAGGATGTTGCATATGGATGCAGATATCGAAATTAGAAAAGAAATCGAAGGGAAAAATATTTCTTATATCCATTTTGATCGTAGAATAAAACTGACAAATCATTTGTGGTGTTGCATTACAAATAAACAGTGGGTGCTAAGGCATGGTTTTTATCCTTTTATTCATTTTAAACGGCCTAAGTACCATAAGTCTTGGTCGACGGATTCTTCAGGAAAACGAATTTGGAAAGACGAAGGGCCAAAATATAGGGATATACTCTATGCAGCACATAAAGATGCATGGATTTACAGATACTATGGAGCCCTGTTTAACAGAAAGTATAACCGGTATTTAGGGAATAGGAATATTGATGATTGTTCTATTGCGTATAGGACAAACAAGAAGGGAAAATCAAATATTTCCTTTGCAGAGGAAGCGTTGGCTTTTATTAAGTTCCATAAGCCTTGTTATGTTATCATAGGTGATTTTACACATTTTTTTGATTTTCTTGATCATGCTTACCTGTTGAACCAGATTCGTTACGTTTTGGACAGTCAGTATATTCCTGATGATATATATTATGTATTGAACTCTCTCCTGCATTACAGTTATGTTGATTACGAAGGGATTACTTCCTATAAAGGGATGACACATCAACAGCTTTGCCAGTGTCAAACAGTTTTGACAAATCAGGAATTCCGGATTCTCTCAAGAAAGAAACAGAGAGAATCTAAAGACGACAAGTTTATTATAAAGGTAAATAGAGAACATTTCGGTATTCCGCAGGGGTCACCCATGAGTGGGGTACTGGCGAATATCTATATGATTCAATTTGATGAAAAGATTTTTGAATTAGTGCAGTCGTATCATGGAATATACCGCCGTTATTCTGATGATTTTATTATTGCTATTCCGGAAAAGTATATAACGGAAGAACAATATCAACAAATGATTCATCAGTTGCAGGAAATTTTTAACCAGAGAAGTACAAATACAGGAAAGTATCTGGTTAAATTATCACCGGAAAAAACTAAGAAATATCGTGTTAGTGCGAACTTGATTATTTACAATGAGCAAAAGGAGCATGGTATCATTTCCTTTTTAGGGTTTTCATACGATGGAAAGAGAGTTTATATTAAAGACAGCTCTGTAAGGCGTTATTATAGTCATGCTTATAGTAAGGCTGATCACGTTGTGAAGCAAAATGTCCAGCTTAGCCAGCTTAAGAAGAATAAAAGGAGAACTACAAATTTATATACGTTGTATAGCATATCTGGATTGTATAGAAATAGCAGTAAGTCTAAGCGAGGATCAAATTTTCCGGTGTATTCCCAAAGGGCACATTTTATCTTCCAAAAGAATTTCAAGAGTGAAAATCAAACCGGCCTCGTAGCCCAAAGGCATATGAGACAATTAAGAAAACGACTTAATTCCCCCAAATAGCAGATTAGGGATATTTAGAAATGGTAAATAGGGGGGAATAACTCTGTCGGAAAAAGATGAGCGTCGCTTTTGCACTGTTATTTTAATCTCCTGATACCTGCTTGAGAGGGAGATGCATTATGTTATTATAGCATTTTAACAATTTGTCAAACTTGGGCTTCTTATTAATGAATTCTTAAATACAAGTTGGCGCCTATGGGGAACATTCTTGTTATATGGGCATTTTGTGTATTCGTAAATATGAGGTAAACTATGGACCAAGATTCTAAGCATCTTTCTTCACAGGATGAGCAGAAGGGAAAGGCCAACACTCCGAATGATAAAAGTATTGCTATTATTGTTGAAGCAGCAGCGAAAGAGTATGCTCGTCAGACTGAAACATACGATAAAATCTACCAAAGGTCCAGTTTTGCTTTGGCTGCTTGCGGTATTTTTATGGCTGTAATGGCAAGGTTTATCAATGCAAACACTGTGTTGAATGCGTTGAAATCAATTTTTGTAATTGGTGTACTTGACAGGACTTTCTTTTTAGGGACCGGCTTCCTTATGCTTCTTATCTCTATGATGATGTTTCTTTGGCTCTTACGCGGTAAGCGTATGGAAGCTTTGGGTATTGAACTAGTGGAGAATTTGGATGTAGAAAATAGGGGAGAGATTGAGTCTTATAAATGGCTGAAAAATGGATATATTAAGGCTATCAAATCCATAAAGATTAAATCGTCTGTAAAGCAGAAACAGTATAATAGGGCTCTGAATGTCCTCCTCATATCTTTAGTTTTGTTTGCAATCAGCTTTCTTTTACAGGAGGTATAAAATGAATTTCTTTGTGCGTTCGGATGAGGATAGTGATAAAGATACCGGTTCCAGCACTACGGGTTATCCTAGTGAAAGTACGATTATCGAAACACGTAGTGGAGATAAAAGTGGACATAGTTCCAGAAATAGATAATGAGTGATTGCCGTAGGCGAGCAGAATTCGGCGGCTAAGGAAGTTCGAGTGTGAATTTTCTAACTTATGGCGTTGAGGTATGAAGATTGAAATATGGAGGCTGCTATATTGTTCCACTGCAAAGAAACCCGGTGTCTCCAAGCTTCCCATTATGCCCAATGAGTTCGGTGTTTGCATGGTCTACGGCCGCTGCTGTACGAGGTACGACGGCGCGCGCCATACATGAGTCTCCCGTCATTTCTGCCGAGATAGATGATGAAGTCCTGGATTTCTCTGCTATTTTTTCAGTTTACACTGATTTTCTACCTTTTTCCGGAAAAGGTGAGGGAAAAGGCGGTACCTTTTCTGCTTTCCATCAGTCCATAGAATCATTTCTTATGCGCACTTGGAAACATATGGAGTGATTTCCTGCAAAACCGCGGGCCTTTCATGCCCCTCTACTATATAAATAACGGCAGGTCCCGTTTTTTGAAAAGAGCAGAAAACTTTTTTATTTTATTTATCAGTGATGACCACACAGTCTTATAGACACATCCTTATCGTGAAGGAATGGCGCCCTTCCGGACCCAAAAGACCATCCCTCTCCCATTTGTAAGGGCCTGTCACCGACCTTCTTTCCTATGGGTCATAGCGACCTTTATTCCTAAAAGAAGCTGGATCAGTCCTGCAGCCAGGTATACTTCCCAGATGCCCAAGGCCATGGAAATGAGAGAGGACAGAAGAGGACCGCACATATTTCCAAACTGCTGGGCCGTATTGGAGAGACCGAATATGCGTCCTCTGAAATCAGAGGGCGTATGCTCCACCAGGGCCGCATTAATGGAAGGATTGGCACCGATGACGAAGCAGCCCACCAGAAACTGGCAGATACCGAAGCCCCAGATGGAGTCTGGGATGGACTGGAGAATCGTAAAGGTGCCGGCGGAAAGAAGGGTCAGGGCCATGGCGTAGTAATAGCCATGAGACTGACCGAATTTTCCCCACAGAGTGGTGGTAAGAGCGCCTGCCAGACCGCCGCTGGACATGATGAAGCCGGCGGTGAGCTCGATATTTCCTTCATGATGCATCAGCTCTCCCACATAGAGGGATGTAACGGGCTGTATCATCAAAAGGGTGGTCTGCAGGAAAAAGGTGAGAAGAAGGAGTTCTCTCAGGGAGGGATTATGGGCTGCATAGGAAAGGTCCTGGGAAATAGAAGTCTTTTCTCTGGTTTTATGGACAGTCCCGGTATTTCTATCTTTCACGAAAACGATAACTGCCACTGCCACGATCCATAGAAAAAGGGCGGAAAGGAAGAAGGTATTCCTCATACCGAAGGCATGGGACAGGGCACCGCCCATGAGGGGTCCCAGAATGCCTCCCACCACCAGTGAGGTCTGGGCCATGCCCAGGGTGCCGCCCAGTTTATCGGAGTCGGCGCTGTCGGAAATAATGGCCATGGAAGCAGCCACAAATCCGTTGGCAAAACCCTGGAAGGCCCGGGCTGCCATAAGATGATACTGATTCTGGCAGAGTCCGCAGAAAAGATAGGAAAATCCCAGAAGCACCGCCGCCCGAACGGCCATTTTTTTCTTTCCGCCCAGATCGGCCAGTTTTCCCCAAATAGGACCCATGATGCCGGCCACCAGAAAGCAACTGGAAAACACGAGTCCCGTCCAAAGGGCGATTTCATAGTCCGGCACCCCCAATTCCCCCAGGTACAGGGGAAGAAAAGGAATCACCATGGTGTAGCCGGAGGCAACCAGGAACATACTGGCTACCAGGGTGATGATGTTTTTATTGTAGCTCAGAAACAGCCCTCCTTTTATGGAAAATACAGCTTCTGCGTGAAGGCAGAAAGCGCTGCAGTAAAAAATCTGTCAATCCCCGAAACTTTCGTTCTTCCGCTATGGACGCACTTTTTCCATCCATTGCAGTCCGTCATCCATCATATTCGTAGTCACAAAATGGCCCAGAAGCGGATAAACCACTCTTTCCGCCTTTCCCCCCGCCTTCACCAGTTCTTCATAGAAGTGAGCCTGGGCTCTGGGGTCTATGGAGCCATCGCTGTCTCCATTGGTCATGAAGATGGGCACATCTTTAAGGGTATCAAGATGGGCCATAGGCGATTTCTTTTCGATTTCATCATAGAGGGGCCAGTCTTTTTTCATGTAAATGCCGAAGCGGGCCTGAATGAAGAGATGGGTCAGGAGCCAGTCACCGGAGCCGTTGAAGGAAACAATGCCTTTTACGTCTTTCCCATAAGCGCTTCCTATGCCAAGGACAGAAAGGCCGCCCATGGAGTGACCCAGGATGAAAGGCTTTTCGCTGTATCTTTCTTTGATGTAATCTGAAAGGAAAGGAAATTCTTCCATATTCCGGAAAATGGTTTTCCAGAATATATCATAGTCTTCTTTCTGATAAAAATCTTTCAGGGCTCCCCTTTTACCATGATAGAGGGCTTCGGGGATGAAAACGGTATAGCCATTCACTGCCAGGATGGAGGCCTTGGTCAGCTGGTATTCGGCCCGGCTGCTCCAGCCGTGATAGAGGATGGCGGGATTTCCTGTTTCCATGGGCGGATGCACCAGAATGACAGGAATACCGTGGATGTCTATTTTTTCAGTTTTCAGCTGGTTCATGATGCCTCCCTTTCAGTTCGGGATGAAAATAGTCGGTCCATTTCCACCGATTATGAAGCCAGAACCATTCTTCCGGATAGGTGCGGATCCATTTTTCCAGTCTTTCATTCACCTTGTCCGTAATATTTTTGATGGCTTCCTTTTTCTTCAGTCCTTCGTCGGCATGAATGGGGTCACCGATAATGATTTCATAGTGCCAGGGGCTGGTTTCATGAATGAAGGCGGTCATCACGGGAAGGCCGGTGAGGAGGGAGAAATGGGCCGGTCCTGTGGCAGTGAGAGTTTCCTGCCCCAGAAAGGGCGAAAGGATGCCTGTGTCACCGGGGTCCTGGTCACAGAGAAGGCCTACGAAGTATCCTTCCTTGAGACGACGCAGCATATCCCTCACCCCTGTTTTGTATTCCACTTTCTGGCCCGGCATGGAGCGGTATTCACAGAGGAAACGATCAAAGTCTTTATTTTTCTGCTGCATGGCCACAGAAAGGAGGGGATAGCCGTAAAGGGCAAGGGCCGCTCCTTCCACTTCCCAGTTGCCGCAGTGGGTGGCAGCCAAGATGCAGCCTTTTCCCTCTTCCTTCAGGGCATCCAGTTTTTCTTTTCCCCGGATGGTGACATAGTCCTGGATATTGTTTTTATGGAGAAGGGGGAAGCGGAACATAGATATCCCCAGGGGACCAAAGCGGAGAGATGCATTTTTGGCAATCTTCTCTGCTTCCTTCCTGTCTTTCGTAATGCCGGCACGGAGAATATTATTCACAGCCAGTTTCTTCCGCTTAGGCGGAACAAAGGTCCAGAAGAAATGACCCAGCCCCCGTCCCATGGTTTCGGCGCCGGAGGGAGAGAGACGGCAGGCCGCCCAGCCCATGATTTTCAGTAATCTGTATGTTGCACCCATAAGCAAACCTCGAAATGAAAAAAGAAAGAGGGCCGGGTCTTCCTGTTAAAAGACCCTGTACCCCCTCCTGTAAATAATTTGAAATGACCACTTCCTGTGAAGAAACCGGTTATTTCTTTTCCGCTTCTTTCAGTTTCTTTTCCAGAAGACGGACTTTCTTCATCAGTTCCGGCAGATGGGAAATCATGACTTCCACTCTGCCCCACTGGGCGTGAGTGCGGGCAGGATATCCCATGTACACGCCGGGTTCCTTAATATTTCCAATGACACCGGTTTTACCGCCAAGAATGACATTGTCTGCAATCTTCACATGACCGTTGATACCGGTCTGTCCTGCCAGGATGCAATGGTTTCCAATGGTGGTAGAGCCGGCGATGCCGGTCTGGGCGATAATGAAGCAGTCTTCCCCTACCTGTACATTATGTCCCAGGTGTACCAGGTTATCGATCTTGGTGCCCCTTCCTACCACCGTATCATTCAGAGCGCCGTTATCCACAGCAGTTCCTGCGCCAAGCTCACAGTCATCGCTGATGACTGCTTTCCCCAGCTGGCGGATATGGTGATGATGCCCTTTTTCATCGGTGGAGAAGCCAAAGCCCTGGCCTCCTACCACCGCATGGGCCCGAAGAACCACCCGGTCTCCCAGTACGCTGTTTTCATGGATCACGCAGCCCGGATTGATTTCACAGTCTTTTCCGATCTGCGCATTTTTTCCCACATAGGTATAAGGGAAAATCACGGTGCCGTCGCCGATACGGGCGCCATCATCGATAACGGCGTAGGGCATAATGCATACGTTTTTACCGATGACTGCCTTGTCACTGACCACGGCTGTTGGATGGATGCCCGGAGTATAGTGACTTTCCGGATGGTAGAGATCCACCAGCTGTCCGAAGGAACGCCGGCAGTCCGGCACAACGATCAGGTTTTTCGTATAATGGGCAGGAAGCTCATCTACCAGAATGACGCCTGCCTTCATTTCTTCGATATGCTCTGCATAAATACCGCGGGCAAAGGTAATATGGGAGGGACCTGCGCTTTCTGCGCTCCTTACATCATCAATTTCTACGGTGCTGTCCCCATACAGTTTGCCGCCTACGATTTCTGCCAATTCACCTGCTGTTTTTTTCATATGCATCCTCACTTAGACTGGGAAGAAGCGGCTTTGGACGCGCCTCCGTCTATCTTGGCCAGTACTTCGTCTGTAATATCCACGGCTCCTGCGGGAACGGACATTTTATTCATTACAATGCCGATGTTCTTTTCCTTGGCAATAATGCCTGCCTGGGACTGGATCATGGATTCGATCTGCTTCTGCTTGCTCTGGATGAAAATCATGCGCTCCTGCTGGGCAGACTGTACTTTTTTCTGCATTTCTTCATCGGAAAGACCTTTCTTAGAGTCTTCCGCCAGTCGATTGCTGATTTCTTTATCCTTGTCTGTAATTTCCTGCTGGATTGCTTTAATCTTGGGGGACTGGTCTTCCAGTTTCTGGTAGTCCACCACTGCCACTTTATGTTCACTGCCGCAGCCTGTGATAACGGCGGCAAAGGCAATCATCCCAATGCAGGCCAGTTTTTTCAACGAAGCCTTATTCATACTGTTCCTCCTGCTTATTTCTGTATATTCACAATGCGGCCTGCCAGGTCGCCGGTTACATCATCTGCGCTGATATTGGCTTTGTACTTGGAGAAAATCATGTCCAGGTTCTTTTCAGAAGCCAGTCTTGCCGCTTCTTTCTCGATATCTTCCATGATTTCCTTTTTTACAGCCGCCATCTGCTTCTGTTTCTGATCAATGCGGGACTGCCATTCATTATCCCAGTCCTCATGGTTTTCGGCAAAGCTTTCTTCTGCCTGGGATATATCCGCTTCTCCTTCGCTTTCGAGACGGCTACGGATTTCATCAGCGGTGCTGGAGGAGTATTCTTCCAGTTCTGCCTGGGCTTTTTCTTTAGCCTCGCTCATCTGTTTCATCTCATCAGCGCTCCAGCCTGCCATGTCCGCTTTTTCCCGAGCTGTGCGAAGGTCCATGAGTTTGTGAAGTTCTTCCTTTACCTGCTCTTTTTCATCGCCGGTGACGCCAAGGACGGTAAGCTTCATCTGGAGGTTGGCCATTTCCGCCCTTTCTTCGGGCGTCAGTGTTTCCAGTTTCATGGTGCCTTTGGACGCATGACTTTTCTCAATGTCATCATAGAGCTTCTTCAGTCCTTCATTGAGTTCGTCTTCCCGGGCCTTCACTTTCGTTTTCAGCTCGTTTTCTGCTGCTGTCCGGCGGGCTGTATCCGCCAGAGCCGCATTGATTTTCTGCTGTTTGGAAGAAACATCAATGAGCTTTGTCCGCTCTGTCTGGTACTGGTGAAGCATCTGGTTATATTCAGTTTCCAGTTTGAAATACTCACTGTATTTCGGGTGAGCCTTCACCAGTGTTTCCAGATCTGCCACCCCGTAGTGCACCGATGGCGGCGGCGGTGTTTCTTCTTTTTTCGTCCCGCAGCCCGAAAGCACAAGGGACAGGGCAGTCATGACGGAAACAGCAGCAGCAAGCAGGGACCTGCGGTGCATCATCTCAGTCCTCCGTTATTTGCTCTGGGAGGCAGCGGCAGACTGGGATGCGGAAATAGATTTATTGAGAGTATCGCTGACATCCTTGGTAATATCGGTACCGCCGTAAATAACAGCCGATTTGTCTACCACCAGAGACAGGCCTTTCTTTGATGCTACGGATTTCACAGCACCAGTGACCTGGTCTTCCATATCTTTTTCAATGGCAGTGCGCTTCTGGTTGAACTGCTGCTGCATGTCATTGAACAGTTTTTCTTTATCTGCATCGGACATACCGGCAGATTTAGCGTCGAAGTCTTTCTGCATTTCATCGGCAGTTTCCTTCATTTTCTGCTGGTAATTCAATGCCAGCTGGCCATTGGAGGAAATCACTTCTCTCTGGTCTACCACGCCGATATCAGAGGTGGGAGCAGCGTTGGCCGTATCTCCCATGGATACCACTGCCATGACGGCTACAGACGCAATAAATACGCCGGCCAGGGCAAAGGAAAAAATCTTTACATTCTTCTTGTTTCCAAGAGTTGTCATCATAATAAGTCCACTCCTTTATAAATTGGCAATGAGTCTCAGCCATTTGCCATCTTCATCATTATACACGTATTCCAGGGTAATGTAATTATGAATTTTATAGGAAAATCCAAATTCATTGTTTCTTTCCCTGAAATCCCTGTCGTAGCGCAGGGCAAATTTATTTCCCAGAGGCACAGTGCCAAAGATATGGCTGGCGCTGTCCACGAAATCATACTTATAGCCCAGGTCCATGAAGGAACCGAACTGATGGGTAAAACCGCCATACACATTCCAGTCCATGGGGCCGGGATAGAAGCGGGCTTCCCCGAAGAGGGTATCATGTTTCCCGATATAGTGGCCCAGCATTCCTTCCACTGCCGTGTTCTTGTCGCCCTCTCTTCCGGCATCCAGCCATACTTCCGTGCGGATCACCCAGTGATCTGTCAAGGCGTTCACCTGAAGTTCCGCCGTTTCGCCGGAAACAAGAGTCGTATCTGTAGCAATGCCGTATTTCCGGATGAAAGAGTCCTTCTGGAGGATTTCATTCATGTCAGAAGCAATCCGGCTGCTGTGCCGGGTAACAAAGTCCACCGGAAGGCCCCGGAGAGAGGACAGAGCACTTTCCGTCTCTTCCGCTGCTCGAAGCATGAGAAGTCTTGGAACAGTAGTCTTCTCAAAGGTGAGCCTGCTGGAACGGACGATTTTTCCCTGAGGAATCAGGTAAATCTTCACCTTCGTATTTTCTCCGGACTCCACTTCAAAGTTTGCCTGGAATTCCGGAAGGATCTGGGAAAGAAGGTCCCGGCCTGCCGACTGGGACACGCTTTCCGCCCATCCCACGGAATCTACGGGAAGCCCAATGAGAAGGTTTTCCATGAGAGACGGCACATCGGCCGTATCCTCTGCCACGTAGCGGGCCGCTTCCGGCGAAAGGCCGCCATAGTCGATTTCCGTATCCACATGGCGGATAATCTGCCCCACCGGCTGGAGGGTCACATGGATTGACGTATCCCTGCCGTAGTTTACAGAGAGATCCGACACCACATAACCGATAACCACCCGGTTGATAATGTCTGCCAGCACCTTGTCATAGGCGCTGCTGTTCAAGGCGAAGAGATTTTCTTCCTTTCCCACAAACACCCTGTTTCCAATGGAGGAAATACTGGATACCACCCGCTTTTCCACCGCCGGCGGCAAATCTCCTCCCGCTGCATCCAGGGATACCTCCACTTTCTCAATAGGCGCCGCCTGGGCAGGGGAATAAAGGAGAAAAGAAGAAACGAGCAGAAGAAATCCTGCCCGCATCATCTGTTTTTTCAGTAAGGAAGAAAACATAGTCCTCCTCCTGTAAATCAGAACTGGGTACCGAAGCTGAAGTGGAACTTATTCTGGTCCCCGTGGCCGTAGTCAAGACGGATTGGTCCGATCGGCGTCTGGAGACGAAGGCCTACGCCCACTGCCCAGTTGAGAGAATCATCATCTTCGTACCAGGGAATCTTGCCCTGGTCCAGACTCCAGGTACTGCCCACATCGGTGAAGAGTACGCCCTGTACCTTCTTCGCAATGGGGAAGCGGTATTCCAGTGTGCCGGCGTACATTTTCTTGCCTTTGAACTGGTCGTCTTCATAGCCGCGAAGCGTATTGGAACCGCCCAGGCTGAAGAGGTTGCCATAGGAAACGTCGCCGTCGATATAGCCTGCCATCAGGCGGAGAGCCAGGATATGGCTGCTGCCCAGGTTCTTGTAGAAACGGCCTTCAGCGGTGAACTTGTAGAAGTCATAGTCCCCGCCCAGTCCATGGCCGCCCCACTGAGCTGCGAAGGAAAGTCTATGGCCCTTGCTGGCATTGAAGTAGTTGTCACGGTTATCGAATACATGGGTGAAGGTGAAGCTGTTGGTGGTACCGAAGTTGTCCCAAATAGCTTTTTTCCAAGCAGACTTCATTTCATCCTTAGACGTATAGCCATAAGAGTCAAAATCATTGAATTTATCTTCGGCATGACCCTGCCATTCAAATCCGTCATGGTCATCGTAGGATTCCTTGGAGGATTCGAAATTGAAGTAGTTGGTTCTGTACTCATCGGTTACATGGCCCCAGGTGAGGTTCCAGCCTTTTCTTCTCTTATCGTATTCTGCGATTTCATGGCCTTTGGCATCATAGTCATCATATTCGTAAATACGGTTGAAAATGGATGCGCCCAGGGAGTCGCCGTTATCATTGATCCAGGGATGGGTATAGGAAATGGTGTAATTCTTGCCGTCCCCTGCGCCGCCGAATTCCCAGTGGAAGTTCACCTTGTCGCCGGTGCCGCGGAAGTTGGTATCACCCAGTTCCACGATACCTACGGTGCCGTCGGAGTCGGAGTAGCCGGCACCTACGGTGACGATACCGGTTTTCTGTTCAATCACATCGATTTCGATGATTACATTGTGTTCATTTTCTTTGCCCGGCAGGAGCTTCATGTTCACATCTTCAAAGTATCCCAGGTTGTACAGTCTTTCCATGCTGCGGCTTGCCTGGAACTTATTAAAAGGTTTGCCCTTCTTCAGCTTCAGTTCGCGGGTGATAACCTTATCCTTGGTCTTGTCATTGCCTACAATGACAATATCTTCCACTACGCCTTCGGAAATATCTACGTGAAGGGTGCCGTCAGAAGAAACATTAACAGAAGGAATAGAAACAAGCATGTAGCCCTGTTTCAGGTAGAGATCTTCGATCTGCTTCAGCTTCTGGTTCACCAGCACGAAGTTGAGGACGCTGTCCTGCGGGATATTCATAATGGACTTCAGATAGTCGCTGGTGAATATGGTATTTCCCGTAAAGGTAACGTCATGAACCACCGGATTGGCTGCCAGCTGGTAGGTAATGCCCACCCCTTCCGGCACGGGACTGAAAGCGGGCGTAATCTGGGAGAATACACCGGTAGAGCCGATAGAGGCCACATCGTTTCGTACTCCCTCTTCCGTGAGCTGGGTGCCCGGTTTGCTCTGTACCAGGGGAGAGAGTTTTGTTTTAACTTCTTCCGGAATGCCGGCAAAGTCAACGGATGTAATCGTCTTTCCTACCTGGGTTTCAATGGCTTCATCATCGGCCTTGGACAGGTAGAGGGACGCATCCCCCACTGCCACGGTCTGCTGCTGGGACTGCTTCACAGCCACAGAAGATTCCGTTTTGCTTTCCGCAGTTTCATCGGTAATCTGTCCTGCACTGCCGGACTGCTGTCCGGTCTTTACATTGATCATGGCGCTCTGGGTCATCCCACCCTGGCCGGCTGTCATATCCGGAGAATCTGCAAAGGCAGTCCATCCGGAAAGGGACAGCAGAACGGCGGAAAGAAGCACAGCTTTTCTGCTTTTTGATGTAATCATAAATTCCTCCTCAGTATTTATAGAGTAGACAGAGTTTTCTTATTTTATATCAGAGGCTGAAATCAGGTTTTCACCGCAGGAAATCAAATCCTGTGATAAGACTGTATTTCATAGAGCAGCACTGACTCTACCAATGAGTCAACACCTGCCTAGGGAAGCGCTGATTAAATCGTTGTTTGCTTTTATTCTTGAATTTTTATGCAATGCAAGGAATGAGGCGACGCGAATAGCGAGCTATTTAAGGAGCCTCATGACGAAGCAGTGCATGAAAATTCTTATAAAAGCAAACTCTATGAATTAATCAGTGCTTCCCTAAGACTGGCCCCGGAGGGCCCGGCCTGCTTCTCCAACAACACTTTGAATTTCCTTGTCCGAAAGAGCCGGCGCTGCCCTGGGGGCAGGAGCGGTACGAACCACCGGCGCTTCCATGGCTGGAGCAGGAGCCGGTGCTTCTGCCGGAGCACTGTAGGAAGGTGCGGCAGCGGGAGCAATATCTTCACCAGAAGGCGGAACTGCTTCTGCAAGGCTCTTATCATCGCCTTGAGAAACGGCTGTTTCTGTCTTCTCCCCCACCGGTGACGGCGCATCATGAATCACAATTTGCACCGGCCTTTCCGGCTCTTCCGCTTTAGGCTCCATGAGGCTCCAGAAGGCATTCATACCAAGGAAAACCGCAAAAGCAGCGCCCATGGCCGATACCCGGAGCATCCAGCGGCGGACTTTGGAATTTTTATGAGTTTCATTCAGGCGCTGCATCTCAGCCTGCGCCATGATGAGATTGATTTCACCGGTGATTTCTTTATGGCTGCTGTAGGAATGCTCTGCTTTTTCCAGCCATTTTCTCACAGCCTGCACCCGTTTTACTATATCTCCTGACATAATACCTCCCTGTCACGGAAACCGGATAGGATTTCCCCTTATATTCTATAATCAGCCAAAGAGAAGTATAAAAGAACATCAGTAAATAATCATAAATCTGACTCTATCGCCAGATAACTTAATCAATCGCTCATTTTCACCTATATTACACTATTTCCTGTCGTGAATCAATTTAGAAAGCATACCGCGGAGACGGCGGATACCTCTTTTTTCCAGACGGTACACATAGGCGGTGCTCACATCCATGGCATGGGCCGTTTCCTGGGCGGTCTGTTCATTCAGGTAAACCCGGCGGATCACGTCCTGCTCCTTTACGGGGAGCCTGGATACCGCATGGCTCACTGCCATGTTGAGCACGCTTTTGTCCGCTGATTCGAAAGCCGTATCTGGAATGGCTTCTGTGAGGAAAACCTTTTCTTCCTCTCCGTCGTCCAGCAGTACTTCCGAACCATTGCGCCTCAGGAAATTCAGCATGCGTCCCCTCACCCGATGAAGGGCATAGAGGGAAAAAGCCACGCCCTGGGAGGGATCGAACCGTTCCACCGCTTCCATGAGCCCTACCGTGCCTTCCTGGATAAGATCCAGGGTCACCGCTTCCTGCAGGCCGTATTTCATGGCCTCCCGGAAAACCAGGGGCTGATAGTGTTCAATCAGCGACTGCCTGGCTTCCAGCAGGTCCTGTTCTTTATACTGTTTCCACAGTTCTTCTTCCTCTTCCCGCGAAAGCTTGGTCAGGGTAGCAAGGAAGGATTTATATTCTTCCAGCATCTATATCTCCTAGAATTTGAAACTCCAGTCAGTACCTACATAACTGTCATGGTTACTATTATACCACGAAGAAAGGCCTACCCGCGAGTTTAAATCATAATGAGCGCCGATACTCTTTTCATCGTTGTTCATGCCCATGGTGGCGGTGAGCATGAAATCGTTGAACAGATACTTGCCGATTTTGATGTAGTAATAGCTGTCGTTGTTATCATCCACATTATCATAATAATCGGTGAGGCTGGAGGTAATGGAAATCTGGTCCAGTCCGATCTTGTCCTGCAGGAAATCCTGGACGCCGTTGCCAAAAAGCATGGTGAGACCTGCATTGAAGAGGGCCCCTTCCATGGCGCCGGAACTGTCCTTGTCGTCCGGGTTCTGGTGGAGAGTAAGGAGCATGAGAATCTGCGTATCATTCAAAGCGGGCTCGCTGTGGAAGGTGGTCTTCATATTCCCCGGCGGTCCGTCCAGCTCGGCGGTAATGCCGTAATGGCCCACCTTGGTAAAAGCCTTGGCGTGAATATCAGGCAGCAGGCTGCCCGGTTCACCGCCCCAGATGGCATTGGCTTCGTTCATTTTAAATTCAGTGGTATTGATTTTAACAGTCCCTTTTTCCGCATTCACCCGGCCGGTGACCACGGGAGCAGACAGCGGTCCCAGGATGGACAGATTTCCTTTCACCATCATGTCATAGAGAGCACTGTTGTAAAGGCGCACATTATTTCCTACGGTAACGTCGATTTTCGTGAGCACATCAAGGGACGTATTTCCGGAATCGCCGAGAAGAGTAAAGGGAATATCAGCCACTGCATTTTCCGCTTTCAGGGTACCTGTAATGCCGGGCTTTGCAAAACGTTCGATTTCCCCAAAGGTGAAATCGCCATCCAGAGAGCCTTTATAATAGGTGGAATTAATGGAAGGCGTATGGATATGGAGTTCCCCTTTATAATTGCCTATCTTCATATGGTCAAAGGAAACATCGCCGTTCACCGTGAGGCTGCCGCCGCCAAAGGCTGCACTTCCTTCCAGATGGGATTCATTGCCGGAAAAGGTCAGATTCATATTCACCGGCGTAATGGCTTCATTCATAGTCATCAAGGACAAAGACCCGTCCTTTACATTGATGCCGCCCAGAAGAAGCGGATTGTCATAACTGCCGGCCACTGTCAGATGACCGTGGATGGGACCGCTGGCCGCAGTGACAGGCTTGAAGAAAATAGCAAGCATATTCATGTCCGCTTCATCCAGATTGATATCCAGGTTCAAAGGTACCGCCTTGTCTGTGGTGCTTCCGGTGAATACATTGCCCGGAAGGGTGCCTTTCATGCTGGCCCGGTACTGACCCCGGGAAATGAGGCCGTTCTGCACCGTAACCACATTGTTGGCCGCATTGGCCATGAGAGACATGCTGTCAAAGGAGATGTCGCCATACCGAGGGTTATCAATGCCTACGGAAATATCAGCCACCGGCGCTTTCTTATTTCCTGAAAGAATGACGGCAGCGGTCAGTTTTCCCCCGATGGACATATCTTTCTTTCCCAAAATCTGGGGAATCCAGGAAATATCCATATCCCTGGCAGCAGCCTGGATATCCAGATCTCCTGCGCTGTTCATGGAGCCCTGGGCCGCCAGGACGCCGGAACCAATGGGAATCTGGCATTCCCTGATGGACAGGGCGCCGTTCATGTAGGAAAAGTCCACTTTCCCTTCTCCCAGCACCGCGTCTCCCAGATGGCCGCCCAGTACATGGGCATTGAAATCCACATTCGGTGATTCGGTGGTGCCGCTGATACGCATGCTGCCTTCCACCTTTCCGTCTACGCCGTCCACATCCCTGTTGAAGAACTTCATAATGTCACGAATATTCCAGCTGCTGAATTCCAGTAATCCGTTCATGGCGCCGGAATGGGTATTATAGCTGCCTTTCCAGGTAAAAGTTCCTTCCTTCTGACGGAAAGAACCTTCATCCAAAGAGACAAGACCGTCTTTGTAATGAATGCCGGCCGATACGTTCCGGATGGTATTTCCGCCAATGGTAATCTCCCTGGTGGAAGCCATACCATCAAATACAGGGCTGTCCACGGTGCCTCTTACATGGCCCAGAAGGGAAAGGCTGCCTTCTATGCCTCTGCCCGGAAGCATTCTTTCCATACTGATATCAGTCAGAGAAGCTTCCAGCTCCAGGTCTTTCCCTCTGATTTTGCCATTTACAAGAGCCGTGCCGTCGTAAATGTAGCCCAGGCAGTTCTCAAGGGTCACGTCATGGCCGTCATAGCTGTACTTTCCGGAAATGCTCTGGAAAAGTTCGCCTGCCACTGAACCGCTCCAGGCGTGGAAGTCACCGGAAACCTGCGGGTTTTCCAGGCTGCCGGTAAGGGAAAGGTCATTGGAAATCCATCCGGTCAGTGGATAGTCAAGATTGGCCAGGGAAAGGAGACTTTCAATCCTGGTCTGACTGGTCTTGACCGAAAGATGAATGGCATGAGGATCATCCATGCCTATGGTGCCGCTGATCCTGTGATGGCCGGAAGGCCCATCCCAGGTGAGGGAAGAAATGGACGCATTGCCCTCTGCCAGGACTGCATGACCTTCCACCGTATCAAAGGATGCATTCCTCACATATCCGTTTTGGGCTCTGAAATCAGCAGTGCCTTCCGGATGATCCAAAGTGCCGGTAACATGGGCTTTAGCCCATACCCGGCCACCCAGGTCCACTCCTGCATAGGAAGAGAGATGGGAAACATCCATATCCGATACTTCCACATCAAAATTCATGCCCTCATCACTGTAATAACCATTTCCTGTGAAGAACCCCTCTGCTCCGGCGCCGGACAGGTACGGAACCTGGATGATGCCGTTTTGATTTTCCGCAGAGAAAGAAATGCTGTCAAAAGACAGACCATCGTAGGAAATACCGCTGCCCAGGGCTGTGACCTGCCAGTTCGTTCCATCATAGCTTCCGAAGCCGGAGAGACTTTCGGCAGCCATATTTTCATAGGAAAGTCCGGTTCCCTCCAGGGAAGCCGATGCTTTTCTCAAAGAAAGAGAACCATTGAGAAGATTCCCTTCCACCATGCCGTAACCGCTTACAACGCCGCTGACAGGGGAAGGAAGAGGCAGTCCCTCCAGATTGATATGGTCGGCCAGAAGGTTTGCGTAAAAGTCTCCGCTTCTCCTGTCATAGGAAGCCTTCCCTTCCACATGGCCGCCGTCTCTGTCTGCCTCCAGATGGGAAAGGGTTAATTGATCATCATGATACGCAAAAACAGCTTTTGCCCGTTCTACATCATATCCTTCATAGGAAAGCTGCTCACCGGTGAGAGCGCCGGAGACGGAGGGATTATCGGTGGTGCCGGAAAAGGTCACATTTCCATCAAGAATTCCGGAAATCCCTTCCTCCGGAAGAAGGGCTGTGAGGTCCACCTGATGAAGAAATACATTTCCTTCAAAGACAGGGCTGTCTCCATTGGCATCTACGGTCACCTCGCCGGAAAGCTTCTGTCCGTTCACTGTTCCTGAAACCTGGGACAGTGAAACCAGACCGTTTTCGATATTAAAAAAAGCTGCCCCATCAGCTAGAACATAATTATCATAGCTAAGAGCAGCATGGTTAAAAGAACCGGTCACCCGGTAAGCAACGGCGCCATCACTTTTCCAGATTTTAGCGTCCGTCACTTTACCTGTACCGTCTTCCAGGGTCAGTTGATTCTGAAGCTGTGGGAAAGCATCCAGCAGAGGCTCAAGAGATTTCAAAGGAATAGGGTCCGTGCTTACATTGATTTCCAAATGATTGCTATCCTTATAATCGAGGGAACTCTTGAAAGTGCTGTCAAGGAAAGTGCCTTTCAGGCCGCCTGTAATAGCAGAGTTTTCATCCCAGGCAAAGGAGCCATTCAGGGAAGAGAAAGCGAGCTCGCCAGCTGCATTGGGCTTCACTTTCGCCGTACCGCCCGAAATAATGACTTTCCCTGTAAACACGCCGCTGTCGGAAGAATCAGAGGGCTTCAGCAGATTGCTTACATTCCATGTACCATCAGCTTTCTGGGCAAGTGAAAGCTCCGGGTCCTCCACAGTCACATCTTTTACTACAGAGGCCACCCCTGCATGGTTGATAAGATAGTTGTAGAGGGAAGACAGAGTCCAGCCTACCGTCAAAGTAGGCGTAGAAAGCACATCAGATCCGTTTTCGTCTTTCAGTTCCAGATTGGTAAATGAAAGATTCAAATCCGGATCCAGGTCCATGGCCTGCCAGGATAGAGTGCCGTTCACCCTTGCTCCCAGCTGCTCCTTCAGCACAGGTTCCAGGTTTTGTACAATTATCGGTCGGATCAGGAGGTAAATGGCGCAGAGCAGCACAAAAATAAATGCTGCAATCCCATTCAGCCACCATTTGATTTTACTGTTCAAAGGTATCTCTCCATTGCGTGTCTAGTTTCTTGTTTTCATTTTCTCTATGGATCTTCGATCTCTTGTTTATGCTATGATGCAGCGGCTCTGCTGCCAGCTGAATCATGCCACTTTCGAGCGGGTTCCCACCCTGCCGGTCATAACATGGCAGCAGAGCCTTCCCCTGCCTATTACTTGCTTTCCATGGCCTGATTCAAGGGCGATGCGAATTCCGAATGAATCACTGCCGGAATACCCATGGCATGTTCCAGGGTAGCCAGGCCGATGTTGTAATTATAGAGGGCTGTAATGTAGTTGGTTCTGGCTGTATTGAGCTGCAGTTCTGCATCCAGTACATCCAAGTTGATGCCTACGCCGCTGCTGTAGCGAACAGCTGCAATCTTGTAGGCTTCTTCAGCCTGCGCCACAGCCGCTTCGGTGGCACGGATCTGTTCCTTATAGGAAAGGATATTCAGGTAATCCTGTCTGACTTCCAGTTCCACCGACTCCCGGGCCTGGAGAAGCTGTTCCTGGGCTACCTTGACCCCTTCTTTGGCTTTCTTCACTGCTGCCTGGGTGGAACCACCATCCCAGAGGTTCCAGCTGATTTTTCCAAGGAGTGCCCAGTCATCTTTATCGATTTTTGAAAGGGCTGCAGAATCCCAGCTGTAACCGCCGCCAACGCTGATGGTAGGCATATAGCCGGACTTAGCAACCTTCAGCGCTTCATTGGCCACACGCACATTGTAATCAGCCTGAATCAGTTCCCATCTGTATTTCTGGGCCATAGCAATGGCCTGGTCCATGGTGATATCAAAAGCCGGTTCCGGGAAATCCTTATCCAAGGGATTCAGCTTTGTATTCATAGGGATGCGCATAATGTTGTTCAGGTTGGCTTCTGCAATATCCCTTGCATTGTCAGCAGCAATCTTGCTCTGCTTTGCATTGGCCAGGGAAGTGCTGGAAGTGAGGACATCCAGTTTTGCCACAATGCCTGCATCAAACTGCTGCTGTACATTTTTCAGATGGCTGGCATAATCATTGACAGACATGGACTGCACATCGGCCAGCTTGATATTTTCCAGATAGGTATAGTAAGCCTTCACGGCAGAAAGCTTTGTATCCGCTTCCGTTTTGTAGTAGGTTAAATCAGCAATATTCTTTGCATATCTGGCCTGGTTAATCAGTCCTTCCAGTTTTCCGCCGGTCCAGATAGGCAGGGTTACATTGACACCCTGGCTGTAGGAGCGGTTGTTCACATCTCCGGCTGTGGAAACAATACGGGTTTTAAACTGGTTTCCCGTCCAGCTATAGCCGACAGTAGGATTCTTGGCTGCTGCCGCTGCACTCACATCCGCTTCTGCTTCCTTCCGCTGGAGGTCAGCAATGGTGATGTCACGGTTATTCTGGATAGCTGTGGAGACAGCACCCCGAAGGTCTATATCAAGGGAAGAAGCTTCCGGAGCTGCCGCATTGGTAAGGGCATCTCCCAGACTCTTCTGCATGAGCATATTATTGAAATTTACACTCTTATCAGCGCTTACCTGCTTCATCTGGGCGGCAAGAGCCTTTTCAGTAATGGAAGGATCTGTGGTCACACGGGTATCAGAGCCCTTTGCCTGGGCACCCACCCCAAAAGAAAGTGCCATTACAACGGAAGCTGCCAAAATACGGTAGGTATATTTATTCATATATTTCATCCCTTCTAGACAGATGTCTATTAATAGTTGTATCCAAGGCCGATATATTCACCGCCGCCCCTGTTATCATGGGGGAAGATGGATTGTCCGGTAAGGAAGAAATGGTCATCCAGAGCATAGCTTCCACGAATCCTCATGGTCAGATCATTCGGATCATAGAGGTCTGCCGAGAACTTCCACCGGTCTTTTTCATAGTCCACACCGGCGCCCAGCTTATTTCTCACAATGCCTGCATGATAGCCGTAAATCCCTCTCGTCCTACCAAATACGGCATCATATACAGGATCATTGGTCAGCGACTCAATCCCCAGGAGTCCATAGGTGCCTTTACCTATGCGGAAAAACAAATTCGGCGAAAAATCATCCTTTTTAGTATTATATAACAATTCTCCGGAAACAGATACATTAAAATCGGTCTGCCCATTCATTATACCATTAATTTTTCCGGAAATCTCTTTTGCATTGCCTGAAATTTCTTTTGCGTTTTCTGAAGCCACTGCCAGATTATCCATGATTCGGCGAGCATCACCTACTGCCTTGCCATCTCCATTGAGCTGGTAAAGCATGGAATTAATCTGGGAGGTTATGCCCTGGATTTCATTGGCCGTCTGAATGCCCTGGGCTGTGAGAATAGCCAGGTTTTCAGAAACAGCGTCAAAGTTGCTGATGCTGTTCTTCACATTCCGCTGAGCCGCCGGATCTGCTACCACCGTATTTATGCCGTCAAGCATGGTCTGGGCGGAATTGATGAGCTTATCCATTTTATCCATGGCCTGGTCGATACCGGGAGCCGCCTTGCCCTGCACGGTCATGCCGTCAGAAAGAAAGCCCCTTTCCTGATGACCTCCGGAAACTTTGACAAATCGTCCGCCCATGACGGAAGAAGTCTGGATGGAGAAATCCGCATCCCTTGGCACCTGGGCATCTTTATAAAAACGAAGACGCAGCACCGCTTCCCCGTTTTCCACAGAAATCTTATCCACCATGCCCACTTCCACACCGGCATAATGGATGGGGTTGCCCGGCTCGATTCCTTCTGCTTCTTTGAAATAGCCGGTCACATGAAATCCGCTTTTTCCAAAAATCACTGTATTCCCCAGCTGGATGATAATAACTGCAAAAAGCAAAATCCCCAGCAGAGAAAAGGCCCCTACCTTTGCTTCTGTAGACCATTTCAAGGAGCATCACCTTCTTTTAGAAAATCAGGGTCCGACGGCAGTCCTTCCATAAACTGCCGAACCCTTGGATCAGGAGACTGTTTGAGTTCTTCCGGCTTTCCTATGGCCAGGAAGGATCCTTTATAAAGGAAAGCCATCCTATCAGCAATCATTTCGGCCGATTTCAAATCATGGGTCACCACTACACTGGTGGCATGAAGCACTTTCTGGGTATGCTTGATAAGGAGGCTGATATCAGTGGACCGGATAGGGTCAAGACCGGCTGTCGGTTCATCGTAAAGGATGATTTCCGGCTCCAGCGCTATGGCCCTGGCCAAACTGACTCTTTTCTTCATGCCGCCGGATAAACTGGAGGGCATCAAATTCTCTATGCCATCCAGCCCCACCAGATGGAGTTTCTCCTTCACAATCCTGTCAATTTCCTCTTCGCCCATTTTCGTATGCATACGAAGGCCGAAAGCCACATTTTCCTTCACTGTCATGGAATCAAAAAGGGCAGAATACTGAAAGACAAACCCCATATGCCGTCTTTCATGGTTCAGCTCCGCTTCACTTAAGCGGGCCATATCCTTCCCGTTCACCATCACTTCCCCTGATGTGGGCTTTAAAAGCCCGATGATCAGTTTCAGCAGAGTGGATTTTCCCGACCCCGAAGCGCCCAGGATGACCATGGTCTCCCCATCTCTCACAGTGAGACTCACATCCTTTAAAATCCGCCGGCTGCCGAAAGTCTGGTATACATGTCTGATAGAAATCATAAGGCCTCTCAGAAAAGAATGGACGAAAGAATATAATTGGCTGCAAAAAGCATAATAATGGAATATACCACGGACTGGGTGGTAGCCTTACCGACCCCTTCCGCTCCGGCCGTGCAGGTCATGCCTCGGTCGCAGCCCACCAGAGCCACGATCATGCCGAAAATAACCGATTTGAAAACACCGATGTATAAATCGGAAGGCACGCAGTACACGTGAATGGAATGCATGAATACATAGGAGGAAACCCCATGGGACAAAGATGCCACCATCATGCCGCCGCCTACGCCGATGGCCACGCCGAATACGTCCAGAAGAGGCAGCATGCACATGCAGGCAATGAGCCTTGGCACCACCAGATAGCCTATGGGGCTCACCGCCATGCAGCGGAGAGCGTCGATCTGCTCCGTCACCCGCATGGTGCCGATTTCTGCCGTAATGGCAGCGCCTACACGACCTGCCAGCACCACGCCGCAGAGCACCGGTCCCAGTTCGCGGCCTATGCCGATGGCCACAATGGCCCCCACTGTGAAATCAGCGCCGTACTTGGTCAGTTCTCCTGCAATCTGCACAGAAAGCACCATGCCTGTGAATAAAAGGGTAAGCGCCACAATGGGAAAAGAAAGAACCCCCAAGGAAAGGCACTGACGACAGGTCTCTCTTCCGCGGATGGCGGAAATTTCGCGGACCGCCGCCATGAGGAGCAGGATAACCGCTCCCAGCTGGTGAAAAATAGACAGGGTCTGCCGCCCCAATGATTCCAGAAATCCCATGTTCTCCTCCCTTCCCCATTTCAAACCATCCTTACAGACGGGTCATGGAATCACTCATCAGAAAATAGGAAGTGCCCGACTTCTTGTCTGTATCCGGCTTCTTTCCATTTTCCTCTTTCGTTTCTTCCTTCTTTCCGTCCTTATCTTTTCCGGAAATAGAATCTTTCCCTTCGTTTTTCATGTCCGCAATCATCTTCTGGTTCGATTTGGCCAGTTTGCGGAGAGCCCGGTCCCGGTCTTCGGGGGCCATGACCTGGAAGGTGAACTGTCCATCACCGTAGACCACATAATCGGTGTCCACGCTGCTCTTGGGGCTGTCCTCTTCCTTTTCGCCTTCCTTTCCGTCTCCCTTCTTACCCTTCAGATAGTCCGGGTTCTGAGAAGGCCTCTTATCCTGGATTTCCGCCTTGGTGCCGTTTTCCTCATCTCTGGAAATCATGCTCACATTGGGATCAAGGATTTCCACCACCACCTGGTTGTTTTTATCCTCTTTTTCCAGTTTATCAAATAAATCGTTGAAATCCTTATAGGTGCGGATACGCTCCAGGATTTCATCGGTGAGATTATATTTCTGCTGCTGGATCAGGTAAGGAAGCGGCACCACGCCGCCGCCCCTGACTTCCAGGATCATGGTACCCAAAGGCTGGTCCTTCGGCACTGTGAAAGCCAGATCTTTGTAGAACACTTCTCCCCGATAGGGGGCAAGCCTGGCCCTCACGTAAATAGTATCTCCCGGAGAAACCACGGTGGGCGATGCAGAAGCATCCAGAAGCTGGGCCGTTTTCCGGTCCTTTGTGACCTTCATGTCCACTGAAATATCCCGAAGTTTATAGGGTTCAAACCGGTTCTGCTCCAGAATGCGGATGACATTGTACATTTCATCCACACTTCTCTCGGAAATATCCTTGGAAGACCAGTACATATTGGACCGGGTAAAAGGTCTTTTCTTCAGATCCTCCGGAAAGAGGGTGTAGGAAAGAGACACGGTTCCTTCGCCATTCCGGTCAAGGGTGTTGCTCATATTGTTATATACGGAGGTTACGGAAAGCATAGGAAGCATCCGTTCATTCTGCACCATGCGCACATTGAGGCTTTGAGTCCGTCCCGTATCTTCATCAAGCACCGAGGAATGGAGACGCACCGATTCCGGAACTTTTCCTGAAAGACCGCTGATGCCGGAACCTCTGTCCTCGTTCACCACACCGATTTCCGCGCCTACGCTGCCCAGTTTGAAAGGAATGTTCCTGCTGGGCACCACGGTGAAAATATAGGAGTTGTGCATGAAATAGGAAGAACTCCCCTTATCCAGGAAGGGATGGCCGAAAGCCACCATATGGTCTTTGTCTACATACGTCACGGTGCCCACAGCCCCCAGCTTCAAATCACCGGTAACCAGGGTAGCCGACACGGCTCCCCCTGCTTCCAGAGGGCGGGGCATCTCATCGACACCGGCAGAGGCGGCCGAATAGGGAACCATGTTGAAATCCTTCATCTTATCCGTAAGAAATTCCATGCCCGAAGGAGTATAGCCCGACGCCATGAGAGGCGTTGCCAGGGGAATCAGATCCCTATCCGTCCCGCTTTCCTTCTTCTCCTCTCCGGAATCTATGGTCCATAGGCGGAGCATGTCGGAAATCGGAGTCACCATGCCGATACGTCCGTCGGACTGGGGAAATCCGTAGGCAATGGCGCCAAGAAGCCTGCCGTCAATATATACGGGGCTTCCGCTCATACCCTGGGCAATACCGCCGGTTTCATCAATGAGGGGACCCGACACCTTCACCAGTACCAGATCTCCGCCGGCGCTCCCCTTATTTTTCATAATGCCCAGCACATCCACATCGAAAGTATCAATCTTTGTGCCGTGCACTACGGTTTTCGCATAGCCATGCATGCCTTCCCTTACATCGGAAAGCGGGAGAAATTCCTCCGCTCCTGCTGGCAGAATCGATCCCAGAGCCAGGCAGATTGAAAGAGCTAGTCTTTTTATTTTCTTGCTTGCCATTGCATGCATTAAAAACTCCTTATCCATTACTTTGTTTCAATGACAGCCACAGCATCCTGCTTGTTGATCTGCTGTCCCTTCACAACCAGAACCTTTGTCACCACGCCATCAGTATCAGCTCTTACCGCCGGAACCGGTCCTACCAGGGAATCAACGGTAGCCAATACCTGTCCTTCCTTAACCGGCGTATTCACTTCCACCACCGATGTCACTTTGCCGGAAAGCACCGCATTCTGGGAAACTTCCGCTGCTTCTGCGGGTACTGTCATCAAAAGGGCAGCCGCTGCTGCCAGTCCTGCTTTTTGCCAGTTTTTCATGGGTATCCCTCATTTCAGTCTATAAAATCGGGTATTATCAGTTTTATTTTACCACGAGCTATGAATTATTTCTTTAAATTTAATATTTTTTAAACGGTTTCTTTCCTAAAATGCCGATAAAAATATATGACATATTTTTTCTGCCATTAGGGAAGCGCTGATTAAATCATTGTTTGCTTTTATTCTTGAATTTATATGCAATGCGAGGAATGGGCTGAC
>ERZ859738.417-NODE-417-length-29335-cov-2.921585_pt1 | contig 29335 bp, 35 predicted proteins | sample MGYA00510122_ERZ859738 | MGnify/ENA primary metagenome ERZ859738 (study PRJEB30046, sample SAMN00715139) | human gut metagenome | study: EMG produced TPA metagenomics assembly of the A metagenome-wide association study of gut microbiota in type 2...
TCGAAAAACTCACCGTGCGTTTTTCAAGTTTTGGGATATTATCTCACATCCTTGGCCGGGATTCTAGGCGGGTGGTTATTGTGCACTTACCTTGTTTTAGCTTTTCAAATAATAATTTCCGTTTTTAAGATACTTACAGCAAATATATAATAGCGGCAGGGATATATGTTCCTGCCGCTATTATCTTTATATGGGTATACTAGCAACTGCAATATAAAACTGAATATCCAAGTGAGCGTCTGCTTCTGCAAAGAGGCAGGCGCTCACTTTTTTGCCTGTCTGCAAAAAATTTTGAAAATCAGTGGGAAGATTCGAAAAAAATTCGGCAAAGAGAAAGTGAAAGGAGAAATCTTCAAAGCCGAAGAAAAATTATCGGAAACACCCCCTCAAACGCCACCCCTTTTTTGAGAGTAAGTGAAGGGCGTTTTGAAGTTATTCAATTCACTTTGCCAAAGCCGCAAATAGTTCTCGTTGATTTGTGAGAAGATCATTTCAAAATTTCTTCAAAATCTATTTGTTATTTCTCTGAAAAGTTCCCAGTTGGTTAGTAGGAGCGGTTTTCAGAAAATTTTTCAATTCAAGGGGCACCCAATACCCACTCCTTTTGAAAATAAGTGAACCGTTTCTTCAAAAAAATTTAAAACAGCTTCGTACAAATCCCAAAAAATTTCCCAGTTGGTTAGTAGAGGCCGGTTTTTGGGGAGCAGCTTCCACAACGAAAAATTTTCGCAAGGGGGGTTAAAAAACAGCCATTCCCGCTGGCTACCTATTGAGGAGACTTTTCCCGTGTACCTTGAAAATTGAATCGCCGCCTCCAAAGGATATGCTTCCGGCAAGTGACGCAACGACTTCCCGAAAAAGGAACGAGCGCATCAAAGAAGCGATACGCCGTGGTGAGACTCCGGGGCAGGAACGATACAGATGAGCGGCAGCAAGCAAAAATTACCGCAGAAATGCGGTTTCAGAACAAGCAAAGGAGGTTCAAACCTATGAAGAAAGGAGAGCTCAGAGAGCTTTATCAGATGATGTTTCCGGAATACCCGGACATCGTGACCGTCAAAGAGCTTCGGGAGATGCTGGGCATCAGCCGCAAGCTGGCCTACAAGCTGATCGACTATGGGTACATCCACGCCGTGAAGATCGGCACGACGCTGAAGATCCCGAAAATCAGCGTCATCAACTATGTAATGGAGAAAGAGGTGAAGAAGGTTGGATGAGATCAAACGCCTGACGCCCGCCCAAAGGGCACGCTGTAACCGGTTATGATGGCTTTGTGTTTGTGGACGAGCTGGGCGAGCGGATGCGGGCCAATTATTTGACCTCGGCATTCCCAAAATTCTTGGAGGACCACGGCCTGCGCCGGATGCGCTTTCACGATCTGCGTCACAGCTGTGCCAGCTTGCTGCTGGCCAACGGCGTTCCCCTCAAGCACATTCAGGAGTGGCTGGGGCACAGCGACTTCACCACCACGGCGAATATCTACGCCCACTTGGATTACAAGTCTAAAATCACCTCGGCACAGGCGATGGAGACAGGGCTTGCGCTACCGGAGGGCGGCGACTTCGGAAGTCGTTGGAGGGAGGGCTAAGCCGAAAATCCGGAGAGAAAAACAAAAGTCTGCTTTGATCACTTACTCTTAGAAAAAGGTATAAGAAAAAAGCCCATAATCGGCTTGATTACAGGCTTTTTCGGTGTCTATGGGCTACAAAAAAGATATTTTTGCTGTTTTTGCGTATGAATTCGAACCCTCACCATAATTTTCCGGTGCGTAAAAAGCCTTATTTTACGCGCTTTTTTTAATGGGAGTCCCGGACTTGGGGGTTCAGATTCCTTTGTTTTTTATTTTGCAATTGGGAGCAATGAATCATGAACAGCAATCTATCTTGAACTTTCAAATTTAGTGGGTGGTGGTGAGCCACCGTCAGTCGATCAGTGGCTGCACCACTTTGAGACCGCCTACAAAAATCACCGTGATCTGTTCCTTGGAATCTACCGTTATGCATTCGAGCAGTTGTCTTACGATCTGCTCATCATACTCCATCGGTCGGTTTTTCAGTCCGTCCAGGATGGTGTATATATCGTCGAGTCGGGATTGGGTTTGCTCTCTCTTGAGCTGACCATCTCGGATGTTGCCAAGCTGCTGTTGCAGATGGGCTTTTTCATCCATGAGCCGTTTGGCTTTTTCTTCATCGAAGGCATCCACCGTATCGGTGGATATTTTTGCGAGCATTGCTTTGAACTCTGCATCGATTTCCGCTATTCGGATTTGCAGTTCCATGCTGTTGTCCTCGGTCTGTTCGGACTGCAAGCCCATTCCGATGTGTACTTTCAGAGTCTGCAGCACACCGAGGTTTTGCTGTGCCGTTTCCATGATGGCTCTCATGACGGCTCGTTGTAGGATGCTTTCCTCTACAGTTGGTGAGTTGTGGCAGTATTTTTTGCCGAAGTCAAGCCGATTGATACATCTCCATACGATCTTCTTTTGTCCTTTTACCGTCCACGTGCATCTGCGGTACGGTGTCTTGCATTCACCGCAGACGAGCAGTTCGGTCATAGCGTATTTGCTTGAGTATTTGCCTTGCTCGGTCTTGGTACCGACCTGCTTGGTCTTGGGCTTGCCGGATCGCCTTGCCAGTTCCTCTTGGACTCTGCCGAAGGTTACTGCATCGATGATGGCAGGATGGTTGTTCTCCACATAATATTTCGGACGTTCTCCGTTATTGACCATCACCTTTTTGGACAGGCAGTCCTTGATGTAGGTCTTGTTGATGATGGCATCGCCCTTGTATTTCTCGTTGGAGAGGATGGATTGGATCGTTGAGTTCTGCCATAGTCCTTTACCCGAAGGGGTTGGGACTTGCAGGTCGTTGAGCATCTGTGCGATACCCGATAGGCTATCGCCTGCAAGGAATCGCTCGTAGATGAATCGGATTGTTTCCGCTTCTTCGGGATCGATTTCGGGCTTGCCGTCAGCTCCTTTTCGGTAGCCAAGGAAGTTCTTGTAGTGGAACGGCACGTTGCCTTCCTTGGCGCTCCGTGCCTTGCCCCATTTGACGTTGGCACTGATGTTTTCGGATTCACTCTGTGCGATGCTACCGTAGATGGTGATATAAAACTCTGCACCGGGTTGGTTGCTGTAGATGCCTTGTTCCTCGAAGTACACGACCACGTTTAGGTCATTCAGCATTCGGACGAACTTGAGGCAGTCCACGGTGTTTCGTGCGAAGCGGGCAATGGATTTCACGATGATCATGTCGATCTTGCCTTGTTTGCATCGGCGGATCATGCGGTTGAACTCGTCACGCTTTTTGTAGCTCGTTCCGGTGATACCCTTGTCGGCGTAGATGCCTTCAAGTATCCATCCGTTTTCCGCTTGGATTCGTTCGGTGTAGTGCTTGACCTGAGTTTCGTAGCTGTGGAGCTGTTCCTCTTGTTTGGTGGATACTCGGCAGTAGGCTGCCACTCGTAAGGCTCGGTATGTTGTCTTGACCGTTTCGTGGATCGGGATCGTCGGCTCTATGATTCTGACCACCTTCGGTGGGCTAACCGTTGTTGCTTGTACCATGTATTTACTCCTTTCTTATGAGCTGTCCGTTCAGCAGGATGATGCCCACCGTTAGGTCGGTGTACAGGATGATCTTGCTGACCGTTCTATTAAGTGTTTTCTTATAGTCCTCGCTGTCAGCTCTGTCGAAGTCGGCTTGGAGTTTTCTTGCTGTATGAGCTTCTTCGTCAAGGTCTTTATATTTCTGACTGATGCATTCCATCATCTTTTTCCGTAGGGCATCCTTATCGATCTGCGGAGCGCCGAGCATTCTTGAGATGTCATTGTTTATCTGTCTGACCTCGATGCTCGGTTCGTTTTTGCATGGCTCAGTTACTCGGATGCTTTCGGGTGTTATGCCTGCGAGGATGTCACTGACGGTTTCGAGCAGGTCACTGTCTGCTACCTCGATGAGCAGTCGGCAGTCTTTGTTCTCACAGATCCACCGTTGCTGTATCTTGCATCGGCTATCGTGTCTGCGGATCAATCGCTTACCGCAGTTTGGGCATTTAACAGGGACGGTGATTTGGAAGATGTCGGTTTTGCGGTTTGTATCCTTTTGGGTGTTTCGCTTTTCCTTGATCTGTTGCATTGCCGTATAGGTTTCTTCGACGAGTATCGCCGGATAGGATTCTTTGCCGAGGTAGCGTTCATCTTCGATGATCCTTTTGAGTCTTGCTTTGTTCCAACCGATGACTCCGGGCATATATTCGATCTGTTCTTCATTGAGCCATGTAGCGATAGTCAGCAGAGACTGTCCGTTGAGATATGACTCACAGATCCGCTTGACGATCTTGCTCTCTTGGGGATGTAACACGATAATGCCGTTGCAGCATTGGTAGCCGTAAGGTAGGGTTCTGTTTTTCATGCGGATTTGCACCGTCCTTTCTCGTTGATTTTTTCGGTGAGTTGGATGTCGCCCAGCAGACGGAAGGTAATCTGTGTGTTGTCGTTTACCGTGATGTCTTGCACGATCTGCTCGAACAGGTCGTTGTCGAACTCGGCTGTTGGTTCATATTCTTCGAGGATGCCGTTCAGCTCTTTGAGGGTGTCGAGGAGGATATCGTCTTCATCCTCAGTGAGCTTCTTTCTGCGCTCAATTCGCAGGTCGGTGATGCGGTTGCCGATCTCCGAGGTCTGCTTTGCATAGTCGGCTGCATCGAGTACTCCGCTTGTGTGGAGTCTTGTGATGACCAGGTTCTTTGCACCAAGGTCGGCGATCTCTTTATCGATCTGTCGGATACGTTCTTGGTTTCGGCTTGTACGGTCTTGCATTGCTTCGATCTGTCGGATCAGTGTTCCGAGCAGTTCTGCTTGGTTCGCCTTTAGCTTGATCGCCATATCGGTGAAGGCTTCGTACACCATGTCCTCTCGGACTCTGCGGTTGTCGCAGTCGGTAGCTCCTGATGATCTGCCGGCGCAGGTCCAGTAGGCTGTACCTCTTGTGACGATCCTTCGGAAGCTCCTTCCGCATTCGGGGCATCTCAGTTTGGATGACAGCGGATGGTTGTGTATTTTTCTTCCGTTATCTGTGTGCCTTGAGCGTAGCAGTTCTTGTACTGCTTCATAGGTTTCACGGCTGACGATGGGAGGATTGCTGTTCTCCACGTAGTATTTTGGGAGCTGTCCTTTGTTAATCATCGTTCGGAATGGTAGGGTTTCGGTGGTGAATTTCTTTTGGAGCAGTGCATCTCCCATATACCGTTCGTTTGTGAGGACGTATTTGATCGTACCGCTGTACCAGTGAGTGTGACCGTACCTTCTCGGTATGCCGTCCTCGTTGAGCATATTGGCGATTGCCTGCATTCCGAAGCCTTGCAGGTAGAGGTTGAATATTCGGCGTATTACTATCGCCTCGGTTTCGTTGATAACCATCTGACCGTCCACAAGGTCGAAGCCGTATGCCGGGAAGGTACAGTTAAAGTCGCCTGACTGCATTCGTTTTTGGTAGCTCCAACGCATATTCCCCGATATGTTCACGCTTTCTTGTTGCGCAGCCATACCGGGGAATGTTACGATCATTTCCATATTCAATTTGCTACTGTCAATGCCTTGTTCTTCGAAGTACACGCTGACTCCGAGATCGGTCAGCATTCGCAGAGTGACGAGAAGTTCTTCGGTGTTTCTCGCAAATCGGGAGACCGACTTGACGATAATGCGGTCGATGAGACCTTTCTTGCAGTCACGGATCAGTCGGTTCAGCTCGTCACGCTTTTTCATCTCGGTGCCTGTCAGACCTTCGTCTGCGTAAATATCGACAAGCTCGTATTCGGGATGTTTTGCCGTGTATTCGCTGTAGTACCGAATCTGCGCGGCGAAGGAATGGAGCTGATCTGCGGAATCACTTGATACTCTGCAATAGGCTGCCAATCTGATTTTGGTGGTTATCTGTTGCTTTACGGTGGTGATTTCCGTAATCTTCATGTGTTTCTCCTTTCCGCAGGTTAGACCTGCTGTGTTGTTTGCCTTTTGGCAACACAAACACTACCACGAGAGTTCGGAACAGTCCAGCGACTATCCGCAGAATTTGCTTTTCAGACACATATTTTTTCTGCGTCGTAGTGAGCTGCGCTGATGCGAACGATTTTCTTATATTCTTCTTTGGTAATGAGCTGCATTTCGAGCAGCATTTTCAGTAGTCCTACGCTGTAAGCGAAGGAAGCGTTATTATTATCAGTAGTATTCATTTCGTACCTCCTACATCTGAATGTGAGGACTCTCATCCTGTTCTTCGTCCTCGTCATGTTCCGGCTCCGCAAGATTAAGGTTTGCTGTTCGGAACTGTTCCAGCACCTCCAACAGATTCCGTGTGTTGCCGTCGCCGTCCTGGTATTCAATCGTTACTCCGTTTTTATGGAAGGCAGAGACGATCTCAATAAAATCCTGGGGATCTAACGAGATACGGGAGGGATCGCTGATGAGCATCGTCTTGATGCCGTCTGCCTTTAGGCGTTCTGCAAGGCGAAGCATATTTTCCTTTTCATCTTTGGCACTGGCTACAACGGCCGTACTGCCTGCCGCCTGATATCCTTTATCCGCACAGTGGCGAAGCAGATGTTCTTGCTGCTGATTCATAAAGTGTGAGTTGTCATAGGATTGCCGGCAATAGAGAAATGCTTTATTGTCCGTCGCTTCGCTGATCTGCTCGGCGTTGCCGACACGGAAATATGCAAATGCTTTCTTGTCGCTCATTACAGTAACACCTCCATATATTTGATTCCGAAGCTGGTGATAAGGGCTTTGTCTACTGCGCCCATTGTTTTCTTATCAATCTTGCCGATGTACTCGTCAAGACGGGATTTATCGATGGTCCTGATCTGTTCGAGCAGTACGATGGATTCGCTTTTCATGAAGTCTGCCGTGAATGGCACGTGGGTGGGTAGGTTTGCTTTTGTTTTTCTGCTTGTGATTGCCGCCACGATGGTGGTGGGGCTGTGTTTATTGCCCATGTCGTTTTGCAGAATGAGGACGGGGCGGATACCGCCTTGCTCACTGCCGACCACAGGGCTTAAATCGGCGTAATAAATTTCGCCGCGCTTTATATTCTTGTTCATTGTTGGCCTCCGTTATAAGTAAAAAAGCGGTCGAATGCTTTTGAGTGCAAACGACCGCCTTGTGTTGTTAGTATCAATCGTTTTGTGCTTTGCCGATATTAGAACCACGCCATCCCTCGGCTAACGGGAACACACCCACCGGTCATGCATTTGACCTCATTGGAATCTCACCACCCCCAGGATCGCTGCGGGGCGCTCTCATTGGTTGCGACGGCTCACGGCTCTGCGACCGCTTCAACGCTCGACCTGTTGACTGAACGCAAGTATCTTTAATGCCTCTGCCTGTCATCGCCTTCGTTACGGGTGCGCCGTACCGTCTGAGTCCTAAAGGCGACAGGTTCGTTTCCAAAAGAAAAAGGGTGAAGCCTGCGCGTTCGCTCATGTGGCTTGCCGGTTTTGTCGACAGCAGAGGGAAAGTAATCGGTGTGCTGTACTATTCATTTGTCAAGGAGCATCGGAGGCCTACAGAAAAAGCCCCCTCACTTGTCCAAAGGAAAAAGTGAAGGGGCTGATAACCTCAAAATTTTAATTTTCTAAAAAAATCTTGAGTTTTGCTAATATTCTGTTCTTGCGCTTATGAATTGCCACCTGCGAAACACCGCATTCTTTTGCGTACTCGCGCTCGGTCAATCCTTTGAAAAACAATGCTTGGATCAATTCTTGCTCTATCTCTGACAGCATGGGGATTACCGAGCGGAGCTTGTCCAGCATAAGCAGATGCGTGACTGTTTCGGCTACATCTTCGGTTTCGGCCTGTATGTAGTCAGTACCGTTGTCATCTTCATTGTCAAAGGCATCAATGGATAGCAGACCGTATTTCGCATTGAGCTTTTTGAGGTACGCCTCTCTTTCTTTTGCTCGATAGAAATCTTTATAATGCTCTTTACTGACTTCCATGAGGAAACCCTGCACGGGTATAAAATATCTATCTTCATAGGTGGGATCGTTTGCTTTACAGCTTTCGAATTCCTCATAAGTCAATTCGACGTATTCGCCGTTCTCTAATATAAAAACCTTTCTCGGTGCGTATTTTTTCACCGTAATTACCTCCAATCAATCGTTTTTGAAAAATGTTCAAAACGACTGATCGGGAGGATCGCGGCAGCCTGAGCTGCAGGTTCTCTTAAACATAAACATCCTTTCCGCTTTTAGGCAGAAAGGATGCAATAGAAAAAGGGCATAACAATACAGCCTAAAAGCTGTTTGTCATGCCCTAACTCGAAAGTCCTCGTTCTCACCGTTTAAGGTGGATGCAGGCTCTTTTCCGGCTTGCTATACTGGATAAATCCAGCGTGTCCGGCGGATGGATGCTATGTACGAAACATAAACATTGTATTTATTCTTTTGGTAGGTGGATCATAAATTTATGACCGCATTTGGGACACTTCAGTATGATCTTACTGCTTGTCCTTCCGACGTGATCGGGTTTCAATGCGATCACCGTTGCTCGCTCTCCGGCTGGTTTGTCGCAGAGCCGACCTTTCTTGCATGAGGGACATCTTACAAAATCGCTCTTGATGTCGCTCGACTCATATATCTGCTCGATAATAAGCATTCCGATCACTTCCTTTGTTTTGAATTTGAGGATAATCGTTCGACCTTTCCCGATAAAACAGACCTTGTTTTTCGCAGATCCACCTCGCACTTTTTCCTCTTTGTGATAAAAAGTCAGCGATATCAGTATAATTCGATTATTTCCTCGCCTTTATTATACATATAATGCACCGTGAAATTTATTAGATTATGTCCTCGGAAATGACATTTTTTTCGACTTTTCCCTGATATAATCAAGCGAGTGCTTTTTGCGTTCAGTAAAAACTGAACGCTACGGGTAAAAAAAGCCGTTTTATCGGCTTTATATCAGATGGTGATGGCGCAGTCGAATTTCCATTGCCTGTTTTGATACACCAAACTGCGTTGCCAACTGCCAAACCCGATCATCACCCGATGAGCGATAAAACGCCTTTTTAACTTGGCACATGGGAAGCAGTAATGCACTTCCGAGCATATCTGCCTGCCGTTCTATATATTTGTCCGTGTCGGAGCTTTTCGAGATGCTCTTTGCCATAGCGGCGGTATCTCCGGTTCCCGAATAGAGTTCCTGGTGTATCAGCCAATGAGCAAGCTCATGAGCTGCGGTGAAACGGAGCCGGCCTTGGGTTCTGCATCGGAGCAGGCTGGCATCCAGTATAATTGTTCCTCTCTCTACAAAGATCAGCTCATACCGCTTTTCGTCCATATTGTAGATGGGAACGTAGTCATCATCGAATACGGTTTCTCCGAGGATTCTGCCGTTCTTGCGGATATATTGAAACTCCAACGACAAGCCCATGCTTTCGATGATATCCTCAATGGGAACGGATTTTGCTTCATAGCCAAGTATGAGGCTGGCGTCGTAGTTCTTCAGCGTGTTCCTGGCTATGGCTTCAATCAGCTCCGGTCTGATATATTTAACTTCGGTCATTATTTGCCCTCCTGAATCTTCCTCCTGCGTTCCTCTAAATGGGCAATGAACTCTTGCCATTCCTCATCGGTGGCATCTACATCCTTTGCTGTTCGCAGTGCAACTCGGACAATGTCCTTGTCCATTATGTATTCCGGCAGATCTTGCGAGACCGTCACGTTGCTCTTGGCTTTGGCAGCAAGGTCATAGAGCATTGCGGTGTCGGTATCGTTCAGAAGGAGTAATCTTGCCATAGTAGAAACGACTTCGTCTTTCGGGGCGGGCATACGGTCGTTTTCAAGGTTCGAGAGGTAAACCGGCGATATTCCAATCTGATCTGCAAATTTTCTCAGAGAGATATCTCTCTGCTGTCTTTTTTCTTTAATGAATGTTCCAAAAGTATGACTGATCTTCATGGAGACACTCCTTTCCTTTAGCCGTTCAGTTTTAACTGAACATCGTATGCATATTATAATCGAACATCTGTTTTATTGCAATAGGTTTTCGGAAGATTGAAAAAAGGTGGGCGTATTTGCACCCACCTTTTTGCGTTATCTGTTTTTGAGAGCTTCGTTGAGCCGTCGCTCGTATTCATCTCGAATTGCCTTCGGCTCTATGATCTTCATCTTGCCACCGTATGTAAACACCCACGAGTAGAAGGTGGCGCTTGCGGAGATCTCAGCCACGACAGAGAAGGAATTATCGTCATGGATATGTGTTTCCACATCCTCACCAAAACGGTCTATAATCGCTTTCATAAGGCTGTTATCGCATAGGAGCTTCACCTTGCACTGTTTGCCTTCGTACATCATAAAGACTCGCTCGCAGTAGTCGCTGATGTCGTAATCCTCCGGTCGGGGATGATAGGCCACCGCCGACAGCTTCGGCTGATGCATTCGATCCACACGGAACTTGACGATCTTATCGTGCTTCTGCGACCATCCGAATATGTAATAGCAGTCGTTGTTCCACACCAGGTCATACGGCGAAAAGCGATACAAATAGCCGTCGTGCTTCAACTCTTTCTTCTTTCTTGCCGTGTATTCGGTGTATTGGAACTCCACGGCAGTTTCCGATTGTATTGCAGCCTGGAGCAGATCCACTGTGTAGTTGACGGTTTCGTTCGTGGTCTTTGCTTTACCTTCCACATAGAGGCGTCGCTTGAGCTGCTCTGCTTGATGCGGACTTGCCAATGACGAGACCTTCTCAATGAGAGCCACGCTCTTGCTCTCCGAGATAAATTTCGCCGCCTGGATCGCATCTACGATCATCTTCAGCTCCGCAAGCTCCATTGCACGGCTGCCGATGAAATACTGGTTCTGCCGGCTCTTGTTGCAGACGATATCAAAGCCGCTGTCCTGGAGATCCACGAGATCCGAGGCAACCGTCTTTCTATTGGTGTGGATACCACAGCTCTCCAAGTGAGCGAGGATGTCTGTGATGATTGCCGGATGTTCTTCGTCCGTGTGATCCCACAGATATTTCAGTATGTGTAGCGGTCTGTTTTTGTCTGCCATAATATTTTCTCCTTCAGAGGGCTTGTTTATATTATATTATATTATATCATAAATTTGTGACTTTTTCCACTTGTTTCAAGAGAACGTACCGCCGTGCATTGCTTGCCAAGTATGTTTCCCACTTCGTTCGCTTATATCTCTCGCAAATACTTCTGCATATAGAACTCGTTCCGATAAGTGCAATCCTTGAGCTTGAACGCATTGGGCTTTTCAGCAACCACACGGAAACCAAATTTTTCGTACAAATGCCTTGCACGATCATTGCCCTCGATAAACTCCAGTTCCATGATCTCAGTTCCTCGATTCTGTGCTGCAGCAACAAGCTCCTCAAACATTGCAGAACCGATTCCGAGATTCCAGTAGTCTTTGAGAATAGCAATAGCGATGGTTGCTCTGTGCGAGGTTTTAATACCACCTCTAAAGCTGATCTCACAGTTGCCTGCAACCTCACCGTCAATATAGCAGGTGATTCCCAAGGTATCGGGAGAGGAGCGCAGACGATTTACCCATGCTTCCTCCTGCTCGACGGTGGTGTTCCATTCTTCGGGATAACGTGCGAGATATTCAGTTTCACCGCATGATGTCTTTATGTAGTTCAGCAACTTTTCCGCATCTTCAACGCACGGACTTTTCAAGATGGCTGTCCTGCCGTCTTTTAAGGTTATTGGTTTATCTTCAAATATCATTTTGGTACTCCTTTCATTCTTTTCGTCCTTCGATTGCAAAATGAGTCTGGATCATCTTTGCAACTTCATCCGGAGCTAAAGTAGTGTTGTCGATTTTAATATAGTTTTCAAAGGGTAGGCTTTCTCCGTCATAAGAATTGAGCCGGTATTTCTCGCTCGTCTTTCTCATTTCCGCTTCGCTCCATTCAAGGTTACGCTTGGATTCTTTGTGAAGTAAGCGATTTTCGCTTTTGTTGCGAACGAGACGTTGCGCAATGTCAGAAACACGCAGAAGATACCGTGTACCGTTCTCATCGGTAACACAGTATTTCTTATCACTGGACCAGCCTTTGTTTATCGGTTCTTTTGTTACAAAATTCATCTGTGGCATCCTCCCGGGAACTTGCCCTTATTGCTCAACCCACACGTCGATTTCATCTCTGCTTGGTTTTTCAAATAGAGCACCAAATTTAGCAGCAAGATTATCATCAACATAATAGGCACTTGTTTCTTTGGCTAATATTGCACTGTTTCTTTTCATTAAGCGTGCCTTCCAAGTCTCATCGCTAATATCAATGTAATGGAATTCGCACTCTATATTTCGGCCATTATAGAACTCGCGGGCATAGTCACGTTCTTCTTTCATCCAGAAGCCCCAATCAAGAACTACGTTGATTCCAGCCTCGATGAGCTCCAATGATTTGTCGAACAAGTAGTTCTGTGTTCTTTCCACGTAATCATCATGCTTATCACCGCAATGCTGACCGAACAATGCAAGGGTTATTTCATCTACAGAGAGCAGTGCGGCGTGATTCTGAACGCGCATCTGCTCAGCATATGTACTTTTTCCACTGCAGATCTTTCCGCAGATCAGAATTACTTTTGCCATTTTAGTCTCCTTATCAAACTCGATACTCATATAAGAGCAAACCAATATCCAACAAGCGGTCCGGCAAATATCGCAATATAAATCAAAGTGATCCAAGGTTGATAATCTACATAAAACTCCTTAAATGACAAACTCCAGGGATGCTTTATAAGTACCCACCCGAACACATCGAATACAATACAAATGCCTGCCCATATCGCTCCCGTGATAAGCGCTTCCGTCAGTGACGGTTCAGTAAGACCGTTCATATATAACCAACCGAACAGAGAGAACAGAATGATGTTATACAAGGGATGCCAAGGTTTTGTTTTCTCATAACCTTCGCCCATACTGTTTTCGTCCATTGGCTTCATTTTCAAGACATAGATATTAAATATGGTGTGCAGGATACCTACGCAAGTAACGATTGCATAACATACCCAAAACCATAACATTGACATTCCAAAATCCTGCATACAAAACCTCTTTATGTTATACTTTCTATTTCGCTATCGTAATATTGCTCCTGAAAATGAATTGCTTCTTCGATTTCAAACGGAGCAAAGCACATTCCTTCAGGTGCGGCAACAAGCTTATCTTCCACATCATTGCACCGATGGACAATACCGATAATTCGCGCAGTGTATTCCTTTACTGGAGCATCGACGCCCAATAGATAAACATCAAGCTCCTCTCCATCACCCCCCAGCACCTTGGGAATAAATCCATAGTTGATGGGATAGATGATATCATGTTTCGGGTGAATGCTTCCGATTGGTCTGTCAATCGAAATAGTCACTGTTTTCCCGAGATACGATTTGACCAGTGCCTTTCGCAGAGTATAAACGATAAAGTCGTGCTTACCTTTGAGATATTTTTCTCTGCCACTGTCAATGGGGGCCTGTTCAGCCAATGACACCTTTAGATCCTCATACTCTTTTGCAACTGACGGTGTGCGGTTAAGGTAATCTCTGAAGTTTATGTAGTTGATCCAGTCCATACTGCCTGTTAAAACAACATGGATGAAATGCGTCTGCAGATCTCCGGTGCCTTCATAAAAGTTTCCACAAGCGAACAACAGTTGGTCTCGAAGAGATGCCTGTGCATTAGGACGATAATAAAAGCCAGCATCTTTAAGTTCTTTTTCGTAAGCCAAGATATCATCAAATTCATCAACCGCAACCGCAATATCAATGATAGGCTTTGCTTTTATCGTGAGAATAGAGGTGCTGCCAACGTGTTGAATGTCTTTGATTACATCACCTAAGATCTCCTTCAGACGGGCAATGGTGTTCTGAGCCTCGATTTCCCACTCTTTTTCGTGTTCGCACAGCTGAACTGTGCCACGTTTTAATCCGATCATGTGTTACGCCTCCTTTGTGGCTGTCAATTCCTTCTGCAGAACGTCCGCAAAGCGTTGTATTGGCTCTGCAAGCGTTTCTGCGTAGTCGAAGGTCTGTTTATCTTCCTTGTGATTAAGCGGGCTCCTGCGGACCTCCAGAGCGATTCTGAGGGCATCAGGATCCGGGCAGAGATTGTTTTCTAACGCCCAGTCTGCAGCATCGGTCTTTGCTATGATCTTGCCGGTGCGCAACGTATAGATGCATCGTGCAATATCCAGCATCCAACCAAACGAGTAGAAACTACGTCCCGTCTTCTGCACATATTTTCTTATGGTTTCATAATGGTGCTTTACATCGGCATACAGTTCACTGAACTCAGGTGCCTTCAACTGATTTTGGATGTCCTTGCCGCATAGTAAAACACTGCTTTCAATCAGCTCTGTCATACCGAAGCTGTCGAACATATATGTATCGGTTATTCTTTCGCCACTGGTACCCCAGTAAACTACGCGGTCTGCCTTTCCGGTAAGGAAAGCATCCAGTGTGAGCATTCCACCTTCAAAGGAACGGTAATATGGATTGTCGGGTTCTTTGTCAAGCAACGCTTGTCGTAGACCAACAAGTTTTTGAGCCTGTTCTTCCGTAATCTGTTTATCCGTCAAAACCAAGATATCAATATCGCTCCATCCCAGTCTGAAGTCATTCAGAACAGATGAGCCATACAGGTAAATTGACGGTTCATTACCTTGCAGTATGCTTCTTATTTCACGCACCATTTTATTGATCGTGATTTGTCTGTCTTTGCGCTCCGAACCTGCAGGATGAAGAACGTACTTCTGATTCGGATAATCCATCTCCTCGATCAGAGCATCCTCGACAAATCCGTATTTCTCATATAAGGCTCTCGGGGCAGGGCCTTTCTCATCATCGGCTCTAAACATGGAAACCGATATTTCTTTTGTTCTATCAAGATTACGGAGAGCTTCGTCCATGAGTATAGAAGCAACTCCACGTCGGCGATAATCGGGAGAGACTGCAAGGCAGCAAATCATGTTGTGTCCGCGTGAGAACAGCATGACACCCGCAATCTCGTTTCCTTCTTTGACACAGATAGCCTGTTGCTTGCCCATAAATCTGAGAACGGTGGCTTTATGCTCATCCAGCTTCTCCTGAGTCTCCAAACCTGGGAAATTCCATCTAACCCGAGTTACAAGACTCATCCAATTTTCGATATCTTCAGGTATTCCATAAAAGAGCTGCACTACATTTCGCCTCCATTCATTGATAAACTATAAGTCTTTACGCTTGTTCTTCTGGCAAAATGATCTCTGCAATGTCTCCAAGATCACAGTTAAGTGCCAGACAGATTTTCACCAACACCTCGGTATTGACATTATCGTTGTGTCCCATTTTTGTGATCGACGATTGACTGACACCGGCAAGTGCCATAAGGTCTTTCTTTTTCATATCACGGTCAATGAGAAGTTTCCAAAGCTTTTTATAACTGATAGCCATTGTGTTTACCTCCGGTATTTCAGTATTACAAATGATTTCATCTCATTATACCACAAAAACATTGCGTTCGCAATGATTGTGACATAAATGTTATAATAAGTTTACAGCTTCATCGTCATTGGCAAGGTTAATGACATCCTTGCCTTGCTTCATAGCATATCGCACCGTCTGCCATGCACCGCCCTTTTCTCGTTCAATACAACAGAGAATGAGGTCGGCTCGTTCAACTATTTCACGGTTACGAATTTGAATTGCTGCCTTGGGATGTGCCTTCGATGCTGCATAGGATATTTCCACGTCACTGTAGTAGTCGTGATAGGATTCTTCGTTGTTGAGGTATTCGGCTCTTGCATACGGCAACACAAGAACGAGAGAGCTGTTGTCATCCCTATATTGCTTTCTGACTCGAAGCACAGCGGAGGATGCGAACTGATCGAACTCTCCATCTCTGCCGACGAGAAAGTCCACGTATTCATGTTCCGAAATCAGACGGCGGATTTCTTCTTCCAGCCGATCTTCTATTCTGAATGGGTTGTCAATATATCTGTGTCCGAAGAACGCCACTGTAAAAATCTTCATAAGCATCTCCTTACAAAAATACCCACCGAACCGTTTTGTGTCCGGTGGGTTATTCTAATGACTCGGCTATCTCTTAAAAACAGTCCGGTTGAACTGCAACGACCTTACTCCGCAAAGGATGGGGATATACCTTCTCGCAAGGCGGATGCCCAAAATTGTTATGTGTATAGCGGTCATTTAGAACCGTGTTCCATTACTTTTGCATACTATAAGCACGGTTTTTACGCTTATAGATATTCATAGTATAGCACATTTGAGAAACAATATCAATAGTCTGTGGAATGTCTGTTTTAATATTTATAGACTATTTATAGTGAAAAAAGGATGGGTTAATTATGAGCGATATTGCAAAAGCTGTTGGACAGCGAATCAGAAACTACAGAACAAAAAAGGGACTCAGTCAAGAGAAGCTCGCTGAGCTTTCCGGTTGTCATCCGACCTACATCGGTCAGCTTGAACGTGGTGAGAAGAATGCAACACTTGAAAGCATTGAACGGATCACCGCTGCCCTGGGCATTACTCTTTCAAAGCTGTTTGAGAAGTTAGACGGTCAAGAGGACGGCGGAGAGAAAGATATTCCGCTTGCCTGCTACGAGTTCCTCTCTGCAAAATCCAAGGAGGAGCAGGAGCAACTCTACAAGATCCTTCTTGAGATGGACAAATACAAAGCCAACTGAATATGACCTGTGGATGCCGTTCCGTAAGGGATGGCATCTTTCTTTATACACTATCTTTTTTTCTATTCTGCTGTAGTATCTCTTAGAGTGGGAAGTTCGCTTTCTCCTGTCATCATGACAGGTACCACCTGCCACCGAGAAGGTATAGTACCCCCTCGGCGGAGGTGATATTAAAAATTACGGTTGTTATCCGCTTTGGATTTTGTAAAGCAGACTGCTCTTACCGCCTTTGGTGCGATATCGCTGTTCGGTTTCAAGCAGTCCCGCTTTCCGCAGATCGTGGAGCGCACGTCGGACGGTGGACTGTGACAGCTTCAGCTCCGAGGCAATGGTGGGGATCGCAGGCCAACATTCGCCGTCCTTGTTGGCTCGGTCTGCAAGGTAGGTGTACACCGACACGGCTCGGTGTGGCAGTTCCTGACGGTATAGGAAATCAAGACGGCTCATTGGGCTTCACCTCCGGTTTCGGTAAAGGTGTTGTTTGTTTGGCAGACGGTTTCTCTCTTATGACAGCTCCACCGCCGCCTTTCTTGTCGCCGGGCTTCTTGGGTGGTGTCTGCTGTGGCTCATGGTTCTCGCTCTCTGCCTGATCCTGGCCGCTGATACCGTTACCGCCGTCTGTGGCAGGCTTATCCTTGACAATCCAGTCGGGATGGTATTTCTTGATGATGCCGTCCATAATCTCCTTTTTCTCGGCGTACTGTACCTCTCGGCCGCCATGGTCGGGTACAGCATAGGGATTGTCCTCGTCGAATTCAATGCCCCATTTGAAGAACAGCTTCAGCTTGACTCGCATAGGATGGACACCGGTTTTCATCACCACGAAGTGACCTTTGGGAAGAGATTTCAGCTCGTCGGGTGTGAGCAGAGGTCGCTCGATCATCTGCAAGGATTCGGAAGGATCATTTCGGCTGCGGGACACAGATCCCGACATGACGGTACGGCTGCCCAGGGCTTTGGACAGCACCTCTGCGGAGCTGCTGTTGGGAGCGAAGCCGCCGAAGATGGTGAGCTGTGTGTTGTCCACGATGATCTCCGCACCTTCCTTGCCGTAGTTCTTATCAAGCTGCGAGAAGGACTGGATAATTGGAACGATCTGCAATCTACGGGAACGGGATGCCGAGAACATCATCTCGGCGGATTCGATCTTTGGGAGCGTACCGAACTCGTCGCAGAAGAAGACACAGCGGTTCTTTAGCTTACCGCCTTGCTCATCGGCTACGGCAAGTATCTCTCGGTATAGTTGCTGAATAATCAGCGAGATCATGAAGAAAGTGTTGGGGTTTTCTTCGGGCATGACTACAAAGATAGCGGACTTCTCGGTGCAGAACTTCTCCGCGTCGATCTCCGTGTCGAAGCATAGGAGCTGTTCCAGCTCGGAGTCGAGGAATGAGTTCAGTCGGGACAGAGCTGTTGACATGACCGAAGCCATCGACTGCTCTGCGGTATTCAGAGCTGCACCGGCAAACCATTTCGCCTTGTGGTCATCGGGAAGCATCTCCATGAGCTGTTGGAACTGATTCTTTCCTTTCTTCTGTGAGGGTGCCAGCAGTTCCTGAATGATCTTGAACACCGACACGATGTGCCGTTTCTCCGGCTCACAGAACTCTGCCACGAGCAGGATCGTCGCTGTAAGCAGACCTTCGGCTGCGTCGTAGAAGTAGGCGTTCTGACCGAAGGATGCGGCATCCATACCGGATAGGATGATGGTTTTGGATATGATCTTGGCGTACTTTTCTGCCTTCGCCTTATACACCAAGGTATCGGGATGCTGTTGGTACAGATCCATATATTTGTTTACAAGGTGGAGGAGATTGTTGCCGTTACTGCGAGTCGGGTTTCGCAGGTCAATGACCGATACGTTATATCCGTACTGCTTGGCGATGTGTCCGTAGTTACGCATGACGTCGCCTTTGGTATCGGTGGAGAGCCACGACATTCCCGAAGCGCAGGCATACTCGATACACGGGTACAGCCAAAAGGCAGTCTTACCGACACCTGCTGCACCGATCATAAGAGCGTGAACGTCGCCGGTGTCCACCATTGCTGTGGTGTTTCCGGTGCATCCCACTACAATGCCTTGAGGCAACGGCTTGCCGTCATCTCCCGTGGGAGTTTGTCCTTTGGCTGCCTGCTTACGCCAACGCTGCGGATCAAACGGCACGTGCTTGTATATCTTCTTGATCTCGGCTTTGGTCGCCCACCGAGCCGTGCCGTGCTGGCCGTCACCGACCGTCTTGGATTTGATTCCGTTCAGACTGTAGATGTGGGACAGCAAGGTCACACCGCCAAGCACGGCGAACATGATTCCGGCGACGATTACAAGGAGCAAGGGATTTCCTGTCATGAGCTACCGCCTCCTTTCCTTACATAGTTTGGATACATATTTCTTCCTCCGTTTCATCGGGTGGATATAATAAATCCTCGTTCCAGTCCTTATGGATCGGTACGAGGATTTCTGTGTTTATGCCTTTTTCGGCGAGCTTATTCGCAATGCGGACGGCAGCTTTCTGCCCGTCCACGTCGCTGTCGTGGCAGAGGTACACCGTATCCACCTGCGGATGATCGGCAAGTATCTGCCACATCACATGGTCGGATACACCGCAGGCGGCGGCATAGCTGTGCTTCTGCCAGCCGTTTCTGTGAAGCGAAATAAAGGACAGCATATCTATCGGTGCTTCAAAGAGATAGACTCGGTTACTTCGTCCGATCCAGTGAAAACTGTATCTCGGATCGCTGCTGTCCACGTTTCCTTTGAAGGTACTCTCCGAGCCTGTTCCGCGCTTGTGAGCATGAACGGCAACGCCTTCCGGATTCTTGCCCACGAACACGGCGTTGTGGTAGTCTGCCGATTCGTAGATCAGTCCGGTATAAAAAAAGACGTTTAGTACCTCTCGGTTGATGCCTCGCTTGTTTAGGAGGTAGGCGTAAGCTCGGCGGGTGTTATCGTTCTTCGGTGGCAGCTCGAAGGGCTTTTGCTCTCTGACCACAGGCGGTGAGGTACTTAGCGTACCCATACCGCTGCCGCCCAGCAGGTATTCCATCGCTTCGGGATAGCTCTTGTTCATATACTTTCGGACGAAGTCGATAGCATCGCCGCCGACTCGTTCGTACTGATGAAACCACAGGTTTCCTCGGATGGTGACCTTCTGTGAGCCGTCACGCCATTCGTATTCTCTGCCGGAGCGTTTGAGCTTCTCGCCCTGGCGCTGGAGCAGATCGCAGAGGTCGGTCTGCCGAGCCTGCTCCTTTTGTTCTTCTGTGAAATGGATATAGCTTGACATGGGTTCTCCTTTCGTTGGGATTATTGTTTGAGACCGTGTGCCTGTTTCTTCTCGTCGATCTTCCGCTTGAGCTTGCGGTCGATACCGCCCATCTTATCTTTGCGCTCATCCTCCAAGCGGTTTTGGAGCATTCTTGCAAGGTGATGGAGCAGACGGAACGATCCCATTGCCGCCGACCAATGACGGTTACTCTTAACGCTGTGCAGGAGCTGCTTGGCATAGGGGTTGCCTTTGTCAGCTGCAGATTGCAGATATTCCATCGCCTTGTCATAGTCACGGTCGATCTCTCTGCCGTAGAGGTACAGCTTTCCGAGTTGGTATTCGGCATAGTCGTTGCCGTTCTCGGCGGCGATCTCGAAGTTCTTGATGGCTCGGAGGATGTCCTTGATATCTTCTTCGGTGAGAAGCATTTTGCCTGCAAGGTAGGCAGCGTAGGGATTGCCTTGACCTGCGGCTCGTTCGAGGTAGTCAATGGCTCTCTCCAAGTCCTTTGGGATAACCTCACCTTGCGAGAGCAGTTTCCCCAACAGATACTGTGCCGGAGCGAAGCCGGAGTCTGCCGATTCGGTCAGCAGACGGATCGCTTCGGGGATATCCTGTAGGAGCAAGAGTCCTTCGAGGTAGGCTTTGCCGAGAGCGTATTTTGCATAGCGGTTTCCTTTGTCGGAGGATCGCTTCAGCAAATCCTCTGCGCGAGGCAGGTCTTGCTCGGTGTCCTCACCACGGAGCAGAGTCTTGCCCAGCAGGTATTCGGCGTACTGATTGCCGTCTGCCACGGCATCCTCTAACCACCGCAGAGCGTAGTCGGTGTTCTTCGCCACATCCTCACCTCGGAGGAACATTTTTCCGAGACGGTATTTGGCAACGTCGCATCCGAGCTTTGCCGAGTCGATGAGCAGATCCACCGCCGTGTTGGGATCGTAGTCCTCGCTCTCACGGTCCAGCAGTTCCTTTGCCTGACGGTAGTACCGCCACATAGCGGAGATCCGTTCTCGGTCGCTCATGGGAGCTGCCGACTCGCTCTCTTGCTCGGCTTGTTCTATTTCCTCCGGCTCCGGTTCGGGAGTGTCGAGGACGAGATCGTCCGTGTCCTCATCGATGGGAGTGATATCGGCAAGGATGTTCATGGCTTCGCTGATCACTGCATTCTTCACCGATTTGAATTCGGGGTTGTCCACGAGTGGTATCCGTTTGGGAAGGTCTTGGGTGTAGATACCGAGTACCTTCTCGCGCTGCTCATACCATAAGTCGTAGAGGGCGGCGATCCTTTCGTCGGCCGACAGTTCAATGACGATTCGATTGACGAGTGCCTTCACATCGGATTTCAGATAGCCGTACTGTTTCTTACCGCTTGTATGATAGAGACGGTCAGCAAGCTCACGGAGCATATCTTCCACCTTCGGGTTATCGTACACGCCGGAGTTGATCTGCTCCACGATCTCTGCGATAAGCTGACTGCCGTGCTGTCGCAATTCATCACGGTGTTCAGTCTGTACGCTGTATATCTCTTGCAGGTCATCTCGGAATATTTCCCTTGCGAAGGATGAGCGCAAATTCATAATGCCTTGCCGTGCAAGGTACGGTGTTTGGGACTCATCGCTGTACACCATGAGGTGAACGTGAGGATGATGACTCTCGTTGTGGAAGGCGGCGTACCAATGGAGATCCTCCGCAGGTATCTTGAAATTTTTTGCAATGATAGCCGCTTGGGTACGGAGCATCTCCCGCCATCGTTCTCCTTGATTGTATCCGAGGCGCTCTGCATCCTCACGGCGCAGAGAGATGATCACCGTCCACACATTTCCGTTATAGTTGTTCAGTTCCTCCGAGACCTTGTCGAGCTTGACGGGGATACCGTCATCGGTGAACAGACCGTGAGAGCCGAAGCGTTCGGCTCTCGGTCGGGTAGCAATATAGTCTGCGTAGGTCTTGGTCTGCATCACCTCGTAAGCGTTATCTTCCAGAGCGCGGGTGATGAACTCGGAAGCGTTTCCTACCGTTGGCTCTTTCAGATAGTCCTCATACTCCAACATCTCTTTACTGTCGGGAAAGTCTTTTATGATTTTTTCGATGAGCTGCTGTTGCTTCTGTGAGGACGGCGAGAGCCGATAGGACTCGTCGATCTTATCCACGCCTTCACGGGTAGCAATATATTTTGCGTAACCGCCAACGCTCTGTCGTGCATTGGGCTTGAGGTACTTAAACTTGGTGATCAGCTTTGCCATAGGCTATCCGCTTATCCTTTCTGCCAAGCGAGAGCATCCTCGAAGGAGAAGCCACCATTGAGTCGCTTGACTTCCTTAACGCATTCACCGCGCAGGCGTTCGAGGGACACGGGATCGATGTCCTGTGTCGCTGCAATGAGATTCTGCACGATGGCGATCTCCACCGCCAGTTTGAACATCATTCTGTTCTGTCGGGTGTCGCTGCTGTCCACGATTGCTTTGAGGGTAGAGGTCACCACGTTCGGCAGGTATCCTCTTGCGTTCTCGGTACTGAGATATCCGGCGTAAAACAGGATAGCCTTTTCGATGAATTCCGTTCGGCTGCGGCAGTTGTCTTGCTTGTATAAACGGTCTACGATTTCCAGCGTGGACGGCTTATACCAGGTCTGCATACGCACCTTTACCTCTTTTTCTCGTTTTTGTTCGTTATCCAATGGGCAAACCATCCTTTCTGTATTTGGCACCTTGCTTGGCACCGTGTTTTTTCCTTACAGTATGGGCTTTTCGGGATTATTTGGCACCAATGGTAGCCCACGAGCCCCATTTTTCGGCACCGTAAAATAATCGGGCGGAAAACCCTTAAAAACCCTTGTGCGGTCGGCGTTGCCGTCCGCTGTGAGCCGAGTCGAGTGCCAACAAAGGCACCGACTCTTTCACCTGCTTGATTTTCGACCCTCGAAAATCGAGAGAAACGCCCGCAAAATCGCTCTGTTTTACCTTGTGCGAAACACGCCCGAAACGGGGCTTGTTCGGTGGTCTGTGGGTGTCTGCTCCACCTCGGTGGGAAACTCGCCACACAGGGCGACACGGTGGCTCACAGGGGCGACATCCTCGCTCTGCTACATCCGCATCACCGGGGCTTCGTCCTCATCCTCGTCAGGTGCTTCATCCTCGGTTTCTTCGGGTGGGACGATCTCCTTGCCGATGAGGGCGGTATCAAATATTTTTTCTCTGCTGTCCGTTCCTCTGTAGTTGGAACGGTGTGCTTTGAATGCTGCCACCGACAGATCCCGCAGTCGGTAAGCCCACCATGCGTTGTCGCTGCTTTGGCAGGTGGTGACCGTTCCCGCATCGAGATCGTAATCTGCCGCTACTCTGATGCGGTGGTCGTTGGGCATTCGGTCGCAGAGTTCTTCATACTGTGCGGCACTGATATGCTCCACCTCTCCGAAGGCATCAGCAAACATTTTCGGGTTGGAACTGAGTTCGCCCCGATCATACAGGCGGTACCTGTGTGCCGTGGACAGCAGAGAGTCGAACAGCTCGCTTGTGAAGTATCGGTCACTGCCGTTCTCATGAACGTGGAAGACACCGAATTTGCGACGGGCTTCTCGCTCGGCATTCTCTTGTGCTTCGATCTGTTCGATCTCTGCTTCGATACCGAGCTGCTTTTCGGGAGGCACGAGCTGGTCATAGAGGAATGCGAAATGTTCCTTCAGCTTATCCTCCAGGGTCAGACCGTCGGAGGCGAGTTCTTCTTGGACTGCTTTGAGCTGCAGTTCGTTAAAATACAGAGTTACCTCAACGTGGTTCATCCGTTCTGCACCTCCTGGCCGCCAGCGCCCACGGCAGAAGAAGGAGAAGGTTTCGGTTTCTTCACGGTGGGTGCAGGCTTGGGTGTGTTGCCGGATTTCATCTCAATGAATTCACGTACTCCGGCAGGTACGGTTTTCGTGTACAGGGTTTCGAGGGAGCGTTCCAGCTCCGACTCCACCTGCACACCTCTCTGTGTGAGATACATCTTCAGCGCAGAGAGCTTTTCCTCGTCAAAGGAAATCGTGATTGACGTTTTCTTCATTTCGGGACTCCTTTCACATGACCATTGCCTGACCGGTATCGGTGCAGGCAAGGTCGGGATCGTTTAAGATGGTCTGACCGTTGTTGTAGTCCTCGACCATCTTTTCCGCTTCGGTCTGTCGGTGGGTGGCATCGTACCAACGGGATTCCATCTCGTCGATGGTCTTATCGATACTGTTCGGATTCACGTGGTCGGAGTAGTAGGCGGCGGCTTCGAGGAATGCCTCACGGCCGTGCTTCTTATAGATGCCGTGGATGGATTTGATCTTACCTGCCATAGCACACCTCCTACATCGTGATCGGTGAGCCGTTCTGCTCGGCGTTCCAGATATCCTCGTCGTAGGTGCATCGGTTCATGCGAACGAGAGAGGTGTCGGTGTCACCGAAGTCCGTCCCCTCAATACAGGAGCCGTCCAAGCTGCAACTGTACACCTCGCAGTTTCGGAATCGTGCATCGGCGAAGTTGCTGTGGGTGAAAACGCTACGGCCTAATTCCGTGCCGATAAACTCCGCGCCCTTGAAGTTGGCTTCTTCGGCGGTGAGGTCGGTAGCGTAGCAGTTATAGAACTTGGTGCCGACACAGGATGCGTAGCACAGTTCGGCGCTGTAGAGCTGTGTGTTGCTGATCTTCGCTCCATCGAAGATGGCTTGATTGAGATTCCTTCTCGACAGATCCATTCCTCGGATCACGCAGTTTGAGAAGTCGGCTTGCTCGCCGCCCTCGTCGTTGAGCCACAGGATATGCTTGGCGCACATGACTTCGATATCCTGTTCGGTCAGATACCGCATTCCGCTTTCATCGGTAAATCGGATATGCTCATCCGCAAGTGCAACGGATACGGTATCGTTCTCGTAGTCGTAGTCCACCTCGGCGATCTCCGGTCGCTCGGAGAGCATCCCCATAAACAGAGACGCACTGAACGAGTCGTTGACCACTTTGTTTCGGATCGGTGCGAGGGACACCTTGTATTCGCCCTCGACCTGCCTGTCGATGGCATCGGCAACGAATTGATTGGTTAGGCTGTGCATTCGGTCTACGAATTCAGTGAGTCGGAAGGACTGCTCCATCTTGAGGAACTGTCGGGCATTAGGCAGGTGTGCGGTATGCCTTGCGTAGTCGTAGCCCTCGGTCAGTACCAAGGTGCCGTCCTGACGGCCTTCTGCCATAACGAGCAGGCATCTTGCGATGCCGTGTTCGTCCACTCGGAATCGGTCGGACTCCTGTGAGAGCAGTTCGCTCGACACGGTGAGGTTCTGACTGAAACGTTCGTATTCTTCATCGGTCAGCTCCACCACTTTTTCGATCTCGCAGATATTGGTCAGCATACCCGACCGTGCTTTTTGGAAGGATGCGTGGAATATACTCATATTCGCACCTCCTACATAGAGAGCGTGGGACTGTGATCTTCGGTCTGCGGATAGGTGATGCCGGAGCTTTTCACCCAACGCTCATAGTCCTCGGCATCGCATTGACCGTTCAGCATTTCGGTGAATGCACGGAGTCGTTCGGGATCGCAGTTGGCAAGCTTGCACTTGAAGCTCTCGTTCTCGAACGTGATGGACTCCACCTTTGCGGAGAGAACATCAGCCCATTCTCGTTTACCTTCCTCGGTCAGCATATCTGCGCTCAGTCGGCTGATGGGCGTACAGTCCTGATCATCGCAGGTGAAGTGTACGTCGTAGAGGTTGCATCCGAGGAGTGAGAGCAGCTCCAGCGTTCCGCTGATACCTCCCTCGCCGCAGTTCTGACAATACGCCAAGTGGTAGTTGATCTCGATGCAGTCCTCGGTCATGATCAGCTCGTTGACTTCATCTCTGCGCTGCAGTTCCTCTCGAAGCAGTTTGCCGTTTCCGTTGGCATCGGTGATGTTCGCCCCGAAGTGATAGCACAGCTCGTCGTAGGTGTTTGCCCATCTGCCGTCCTCGGTATGCTCAGTGCCTTCGGATACCACGTAGTCGGCAAGCTGCCGGATGTGGTTTCTCACGAGGGTTCTCGCTTCGGGGATGAATGCGGATCGCCTTGCGTAGGACGATCCCTGGCTGTCTACGAGGATGCCGTCCTCCTGGCCTTCGCCAAGGACGAGGACACAGCATCGTTGTCCGTCAATGAAGGATTCCATATTCGCCCTTTCTGCAAGGTAGTCACGCTCTCTCAGAAGGTTCTGATACAGCGAGGCGTATTCGCTTTCGGGCAGTTCAATAATATCTGTGACGATGCAGTTTTCATCCTGTATTTCGGATTGTTTTCGTCGCAGTTCTGCGTGTAGTCGCATAGTCGATTATCTCCTTTCTTACATCTGCGGTATAAATTGCGGACGCTCTCCGTCATCCTCGGCGATACCGTCATCCTCCACGTAGGGACAGTACATGGTATAGAACATCATGTCGAAGTCCTCGCTTGTTTCCAGGTCGGATATAATGTCGCCGTGTTCGAGAAGAGCGACGTCACGGATCAGATCCAGCATTTCTTTGTCTGTCGGTAGGTTTACGCCGTACCTTTTGTTGATCTCCGAGAACGGCACGTGCAGGTTACCGGAGTAGGTGTCATTCGTGCCTTCGTCGATGAGGTATTCCGCAATGGTCTGCGCATATCCTTCTCGGTTAAAATACGGGACAAGGGAGGTAAAGCCTGCCGCCCGAATCTCATCGTCTTTCATACCGACGACCTCGGAGAGTGTATGATACAGTTCCTCGCCGGACTCGGTTTCGCCGATCCAGCACACGAGCCGTCCGATCAGCTCCGACTGCCGTTTGGCAAAGTAGTATTGCTGTTCTTCCACGAGGTCATCATAGTGATCGTCCACGTATCTTGCGATACCTCGCTCCAACTCACCGTAGGAGCAGTTCTTGATCTCATGACCTTCGGCGATGCAGAAGTCATCAAGCTGATTGGCGTACTGATCGTCATCGCCGTCGTAGATCTGACAGTAATATCCGTTGCAGAGAACGTCCTGACTGCTTTGTCTGTCGTACCGTTCGATACCGGAGTCGGGTGTGCTTGTGATAATAAAGCCACGGTATCTCATTCTGTTGATTCCTCCGTTTCTTCCGCATAGGTGATATACGGTATTTTGAGCCAGTGTGTCCATCCGCTGTCGCCGATGGGAGTCTTGATCACGCCTGCGTTGGTGTTCGCTGCGTGGATGACCTCGCCGTTTCCGATATAGATGCCGATATGACCTTCGTGCCATACGGCAAGTCCGGGGATTTCGGGGATGGTGTCGATAGTGCCTTTCTCGGTGGCGTTATTGTACATATCGTCGGCACCGATATCGGGCATTCCGTTGGTGGCGTAGATGATGTTGTTGGTGGTCGGCTCAAACCACCCGTAGCCCTTGATGAGACCGACACAGTCGGCGGGTCTGCCGCCGCGCCAGATGGACTCGGTATACTCTGCCTTACCACCGACCTCGTCGGGATACTGCGTTTTCTTGTACTCGAACAGATCGCTGTCCAGAACGTCGCCGTAGGTTCCCCAAACGTAGCCCCATCCTTTGGCATAGGCAAACTCTGCCCACATCACAAGGTCGGTGCTGTTTTTGGTGGTGGGATCGGTATAGCCGGAGCTGTCGATATACGCCGCACGGGTACTCGCCATTGCGTTGGTGAAGTCAGCGGCAACGATGTTCGTGCCGAAGGCTGCGTTGACGGCGGCGATCAGTTCCTCGTCCGTCTGCTCCTGTGCAAAGCATCCTACCAGCTTGCTTGCGAAGTCCGGCTCGGAAGCGTGATCGTACAGGGCGCAGGGGAACAGTGCTTGTGCCTCCTGAATACGGAGGGAGTCGTAGCCTGCGTTCGTCATGGCGGTTTCTACATTCGACCAGCTCTGGGTAGCCACAGACTGTTGCTCGGCGATCATCTCATGGAGTCTGTCGGTGTCGATGTCCACGCTGCCGGTGAAGATTCCGAGCAACGCCACAATCGGCATAATAATGATGATAATGATGCCGAGGATGATGCCGCCTACAACCTTGAGGGCTTTTTTGTCCGTAAGGATGTAGACGGCTATCTTTTTGAGAGCTGCCGCTACTGTCGCGCTCATAACAGAATCACGTCCTTTCTTGCAAAAATAAAAGCGCAGGCGCAAAACCTACGCTTCGCACATACTCGGTGTGCGTATTGCCGGCGGTGGCTCACCGCCCTCCGGCCTTTCCGAAGATGGCTGACTTATACTCCGGTGCGATGACCTGCAAGAGATATCGCTCGTTACCGCATCGGTACAGGCAGGTTCCTCGTTCGGGATACTTGATCAGCTCGAATTCGCTGGGTTCTACCTGCAAGGCGTCCATATATTCCTTCGGGTTGATCTGTCCGGCATTGAAGAGAAACTGATGCGTGGGGATGCTGAACAGGGGCTTTGTAAACTCACGGATGGACGGAATCAAAAAGTCCTCGATATTCTGACTTGCCAGAATGACCGAGGATTCCTTTTTACGCACACGCTTGGAGGCGTTGCGGATATATTCGATTGCCGTCATATTGGTCAGAAACAGATACAGCTCGTCGATGGAGGCGGCGGTGTTACCTACGCCAAGGAGCTGATTGGACATATACGAGAGGATGTTGAAAAGCATCGCATCTTTCAGTCGCTTGTTGGTATCCATCAAGCCCTTGACTCCGAAGACCAGGAAGGCATCGTCGGTGATGTTGCTGTAGCCGTTAAAATACACCGATTCCGATCCTACGCACATACTGTTGATGCCGAGGCACACCTCCTGGAGCGTCTGCTCGGTATAGAGGTATCGGCGCTGCTTGTCGTAGGTCATGAATTCTTCCTCGCAGAGCTTATAAAAGTCCTCCATGATGGGATAGTCCGTAGGCTTAAATTTACTGTAGTCGGTGCTGTCGGTAATACCGAATCGAGCGTAGAGCTTTGAGAGCAGTATCTCGATGGTGTCGATCTGCGCATCGGTGAAATCCTTGTAGCTTCGGAAAAAGTCCTTGAGGAAAGCGATGTGCTGACTCAGTCGGGTTACCTTCTTGAATGCATCGGGTGTGGTGGGATCGATGTCCTCCACGCCGTCTGCCCACACCTTCGGCTCTAACGGGTTGATGGTGTATTCGCCCGACATAAAGTCGATATAACAGCCGCCCAGCTCTCCGCACAGCTCATGGTACTCGCTTTCGGGATCGAGGCAGATGATCCTCTTGCCGGACTCACGCAAGTTCGTGAGGATGAGCTTGAGGAGATAACTCTTGCCCTGACCGGAGTTACCGAGGATGAGGATATTGGATGTGGTCTTATCCTCGGCTCGGCGGTCGAAGTCCACGAGGATGTTCGTGCCGTACTTATCTCTGCCGATATACAGACCGTGTGGATCGGT
>ERZ859738.422-NODE-422-length-29230-cov-2.551979_pt1 | contig 29230 bp, 19 predicted proteins | sample MGYA00510122_ERZ859738 | MGnify/ENA primary metagenome ERZ859738 (study PRJEB30046, sample SAMN00715139) | human gut metagenome | study: EMG produced TPA metagenomics assembly of the A metagenome-wide association study of gut microbiota in type 2...
TTTAATTGTATCGAATTCGGTACAATTAAAATCGGGGTTATACAACATTTCCCATTCGCCAAGATATTTGATAGTGCTTTTAAGGCTAAGTCAACGGAAGATAATATGTTCTTGCAGTTGGCTTCTTGCCATGTCTGTAAGGCTAATGTAGTCTTCCTCATTGTACTTGATAACGCTAATGTCTGTATTTTGAACGGTAATTTTTGCCATTGTATTGTAATTGATGCAATGAGTTTCAATCACAAAAGTCGCTATAATTTGCGAGATTATGTCTTTTTTAATGGACTATTTGCAAAGATGAAATACAACAATTCGATTATTGGTATTGTCTTTCCCGACAATTATTTTAATTCTATATTAGAAAGAATTATTGAATAGTGCTGTGTTTCAAGTATCTGAAATTCAATTTGTTAATAAAATATTGTCTTTGCTTGTCGCCAAACAAGCATAGAAAGATGATTTTTCATACGGGGTGATACGCCAATATCCTCCCGTATGTTTTTTGTTTAGGGAGCCTGTTGTCTGTTCATTTTTCTAGTATTTAAATTAAGGGTTAAACGTATATTAGTACACTTCTATTTTCAGCTTTTCCGTCTTTATATCTGCACTGTCAATGTACCGCCAGCGTATACGGGAAGAAATCCGGAAATATTCCATAATACGCTCCAGACGCTGATGGGTGAATGTTCCTGTGAACGAACAGCCTTTTAGTTCCTTGTTGGATAATACGAATTCCACATTGAACCGCTTGCCAAGCATGTGCAGCACTTCATCCAGCGGAGTGTCATTAAAGATGAGCTTGCCGTCTTTCCATGAAATCTCCGATTCGCCCGAAGTGACGTAGCACTTGATATCCCCGGTTTGTGGGGAATAAACTAACTTCTGTCTGGGGGAGAGCATACTCTTTTGAAATTTTCCTTTGTTATTCTTATAAATAAACCCTACGCTGCCTTTGATAAGCGTGGTGGAAATGGGAGTTTCATTACCGTATGCTTCCACATTGAAACTTGTTCCGTACACCTCCACCTGAGAATGATGAGGGGTGGAGACGATGAACCGTTTCCGGGGATGATGGGTCACATCGAAATAAGCTTCACCGTTTAACTCCACTTGGCGTACATCGCCGGCGAAAAAGGTGGGATAGCGGAGGGAGGATTCCGAATTGAGGTGAACTACCGTGCTGTCCGGTAACAGGACGGAGGTAGTCATGCCTGCATTGGTTTTTATTTCCACCATCTGAGCGGTGACTACCGGCTGCCGTCTGCCCGGATACAGAGCCAATACACCTATCAGGAGGGGAACGGACAGGATGGCCGCAATGCGTTGTGTCCATCCCCACCAGGACAGGTTTCTAACTTTTGTTTTGCTTTTTACCTTATCTAACGCTTTTTCCGTATCTATTTTCTTTGTGATATGCTGTGTGTCTACAGCCAGATAGAGCGTATTCAGCTGCCTGGCTATATGTAAATGTTCCTCGTCGGCATTCAGCCATGCTTCTATCTGTTCATTTTCCGGAGGAGTGGTTTTCCCTTCGAAATATTTAGTTAACAAAGTTTCTATATCGGTATGGTTTTCCATAAATTATGCTTTAATTTCTTCCTTTATATTATTAAGACAAGCGAGAATGAAAGGTATCTAAACGAAAAATGCTTTTTTTTCAAAAAAAAGTTTTTTCCGATAAAAACCGCTATCTTTGTGCGCAAGGAAAACAGTTATTATACTATGAATCATACCGTCGAAGACTTGTCTTTGCTTAATGCTCTCCGACAGGGGGATGGTAATGCTTTTGACCATTTATTCAGAAGATACTATCCTATGCTGTGTGCCTATGCCCACCGGTTGGTATCGTTGGAAGATGCCGAAGAGATTGTTCAGGAGGTAATGTTATGGCTATGGGAGAATCGTGGGGATTTGATAATCGAGTCTTCATTGAATCAGTATTTGTTCAAAATGACTTATCGGAGGGTCTTGAACCACTTGACGCGGGAACAGGTGAAAACCAAGGCTGAAGCTGCCTTTTATGAGAGGACACAGGCGGCATTGTGTGAAGTGGACTATGCTCGTTTTGAGGAATTGGACCGGAAAATAAAGGAGGCGATGGCTGCTCTGCCCGACAGTTATCGGGAGGCTTTTGTGATGCATCGCTTTAAGGAACTGAGTTATAAAGAAATTGCCGAAGTGCTGGATGTGTCACCACAGACGGTGGCTTACCGCATCCAGCAGGCATTGAAGCTGCTTCGTGTTTCCTTAAAGGATTATTTGCCCATGCTGGTATGGCTGGTGGGCTGAAAAGTACCTCTCCCGAAGTTTTCCCAGTTTTTTCCTTCAAATCCTTCAGCCTCTTCGCAAACGCTCGTCAATAAAGAAAAGCGGCTGGAGGATTTCCTCCCGGAATTCCTTCAGCCTAGTGTAGAAGTTTCAGCTCTTTATGGTTTGAGCTTCGTTTGTAGAAGTTTTCTATTATATTGTTTCGTTGTATATTTACTTTATTGTCAGGTCCGTGTCGTTTGTTGCCGATACGTTTTCCGTTTCGTTCTTCGGTTCGGGCAGTTTCTCTTTTCCGTAGAATCCCGGCATCGGTTCATAGATGGGGTTACGTGGAATGGAGATATTGCGCAGTTTTTTGTCTTTCGCCAGTTGGGCGATATAACGTCCTGCGGTGGCGCGTGTCAGTCCGCATAACGATTCAAACTTCCGGCGTGTCAGCACGCTGTTTGTCAGGAAGTATTCCGTCAATGCCTCGTCTATACTCTCTTTTGTCACCGGCATGGAGTGCGGCTTGTATTTCGAACGCTCGGTCTTAACGTCGCTCAACTGATGCTTCAGGTATTTGTCCGCACGGAATGTCACCGATTTGAATTTCACCTTGTTGGCACGTGTGGAGCTTGGTGTCCGTGTTTCGGGGCAGGTAAGCGATATATGGAAATACCCTATCCCTTCGATGTGCACCCGGGCGCCGTCTTTCAAGTAATAGGCCAGTTTCTCGCTGAGCGAGATGATGGTTGCCTTGATGTCCGCCACGGTGAGCGAGGAGCCGTACTGTATTTCCCGTGCCAGATAGTCGGTGTTGATGCGCTGCCAGTTTACTACACGGGCGTGATAGCGCTTCTTGCGCGTACCTATCGTATTGGGTGATTCATAAAATTCAAATTTGATAGCCATTCGCTTATTTGTTTTTATCCGGTTGTTTATGCTTTCTTGTACGGAAGAGTTTGCTGCAACTTCCTTTCAGGTTAATCATTTCACTTAAGTGATGAAATTATATCACTAAAGTGATGAAGTTGTATTACTCAAGTGATGAAACTTCATCATTCTAGTGAAATGATTAACTTGACGGTGCAAAAGTATGAAATAGTCTTGATAAAAACGAATAATTTCCCAGTTATTTTCGCTTAGTCACTTTTTTGCAGTAGTGTGTAGTAAATGCTTGTAAAAGAGTATTTTGTATGTTATCTTTGTGATATTACACAACCCCAAATAATGAAAAAGGATGAAAAAATTAGTGGAAAAATTACTGAATTGGTGCAAAAAGAGTATGAAAATGAGGATATGCGTGGGAAAAAGTGCGAATCCGGAAAGAGTGTTGCCTTCAATGGCTATGGAAACGGTGGGCGAAACTGTTCTTCCAGCGGCTGTCGAGGCAGTTGGTATGGCAGAAACTATCGATGAAAAGGCGGTTTCTGGCAAATCGGGGCGCAAGAAACCGGAGAATATGCTGGAGGCCTTGCAGTGCTTTTTGACCGCACGGTATGATTTTCGTTATAACCTTCTCACCGAACAGACGGAGTATCGTGGAAAAGAGATGCCGGATGAAGAGTATGGTATAGTGGCTCAACGTGATTTGAATACATTCTGCCTGGAGGCGCGTACCGGCGGCATCAATTGCTGGGATAAGGATGTGAGCCGTTTGCTCCATTCCAGAAAGGTGGAAAACTATCATCCTTTTCTGCATTATATGAACCACTTGCCTCAATGGGACGGGGTGGATCGTGTTACTCCGCTGGCCGTGCGTATATCGCGTAAACCGATGTGGGTGAAAGGGTTTCACCGTTGGATGCTGGGTGTTACTGCCCAATGGCTGGGGCAGGCACAGGATTGCGCCAATGCGGTGGCGCCTATGTTGGTGAGCCGTGAGCAGGGGAAGCGCAAGTCTTCTTTTTGCAAGATTTTGATGCCTAAGGAACTTACACCTTATTATATAGACAAGTTCGACCTGACGAGCGAGAGTGGATGTGAACAGAAACTTTCGCTTTTCGGACTGATCAATATGGATGAGTTCGATAAGTACCGTGCCGGACAGATGCCTGCTTTGAAGAATCTGATGCAGATGACCACACTGACTTTCCGCAGGGCACATCGTCTGGCATTCAGTCATCTGCCTCGTATCGCCTCTTTCATCGGTACGTCCAATATGACGGACCTGCTGACTGATCCCACAGGAAGCCGCCGTTTTCTTTGTGCGGAGGTGGATGATAAGATTGACTGCACACCGCCCGATCATGTGCAATTGTTCGCTCAGTTGAAAGCGGAGTTAGTCGGAGGAGAGCGTTACTGGTTCTCGGAAGAGGAAGAGAAGGAGATACAGCATAGCAATCGGAATTTTTATAAAATGCCTGCCGAGCAGGAACTGTTTTTGCGTTGTTTCCGGATGCCGCAAGAAGGGGAGCTGTCCAAGCCCTATACCACGACGGATTTGTTCAATTATTTGCAGAAGCATTATCCGGCAGCCATGCGCGGGGTGACTCCGAATCGGTTGGGCAGGATGATGGTTGCATTAGGAATACAACGCATTCATACCGAGTATGGCAATGTGTACCGGCTGGTGAAGCTGAAGGATTCTTCCGCGGCCTGAAGCTTTTTCCCGGTGTGATCTTTCAGCCGGAACGCCCTCCGGCAAAGGGTTTGCGGGAGGGATGAAGCTTTTGAAGGATTTTTCAGGGGGAATCGCATATGGCGAAATAAATGAAAAAGATTGCTTATCGATTTGTTTGTTCGACTTTTTTAGTGGTGGCGTTTTTATCTATAAAAACACGAGAAGTGACAGTTTACATATTTATTACATTGTTTCTTCTTGTGATTGTCTGGAAACGAGATGCTCCAAGTATCATGCTGCTCCGGGAGATACTTTACAGTTGAAAGTTTCCTTCCAGTCGGACAGTATAGAGGTGTTTGTCCGTGAACTTTATATTTATGGCAACTTTCCCTCTTTGCCACTTAGTCTGACGGTGGAGGGCGATTGCATATAAGGCAAGCTCATAGCATATAAGAGAAAGAATTAACAGGATAATTTTGTTTTTATCGAAGGTTTATTACTAACTTTGCTCTACCATCGTAATATGGATGAAAAGCACAACCGATATACAAATGAGCAAAATGCCTGGAAATTCTTTTAATGATATCTATACCTCTTATTATAAGAAGTCTTTTTTCTTTGCCAAATCATATGTTCATAATGATTTGGCAGCAGAAGATATTGCCTCCGAGGCATTAATAAAGTTGTGGGAAAAGTTGAAGGCCGAGCCTGTTGAAGAGAAATATATCTTACCGTTGTTACTGGCAATTTTGAAGAACAAGGCCTTGGACTATCTAAAGCACGAGGAGGTAAAACGCAGTGCTTTTGAAGTGATGGCCGACTGGCAACAACAGGAATTGTCTATCCGTATGTCTGCCTTGGAAGCGTGCAATCCTGATGAGATTTTTTCGGAAGAAGTGGAAAAAATCATCAGTGCTACTTTAAGCACCTTGTCGGAACAGACGCGACGGGCATTTATTTTGAGCCGTTTTGAAAATAAATCTAATAAAGAGATTGCCGAAGAGATGGAAATCTCTATAAAGGGGGTGGAATATCATATATCAAAAGCATTGAAAGTACTGCGGGTGACTTTAAAAGATTATCTTCCTTTATTTTATTTCTTCTTTTATTATTAAGCCTGACCGGATGGGGATACGGATGTTTTTGAGGACAAAAATGATTTTTATATATTTTTCTTCATTTTCTTTTAGGGTAATTTCTTCTTGAGTCGTTTCTAATAAAACAGCATAGAATATGAATCCTGAATTATTGCAAAAATATATAGCCGGAAATGCTACTGAAGTCGAAAAGCAGCGTGTGACCGGATGGATACAGGAAAATCCTGAGAATATGCGTGAATATATGGCACAACGGAAGTTGCATGACATGGCATTGTGGCGTACGGAACCTGTGGCGGAGGAGAATAGCCGGGAAAGGAAACATTTCTCGTTACGCGGAATATGTATGGAAGCTGCCAAGATAGCAGCGGTATTGGCGATCGTCTTGTTGGGTACACATTATTGGACAGGAAAACATCAGGTACCGGAAGACAAAACATGGCAGTCCATTTATGTGCCGGCGGGCCAACGGGCGGAATTGATGTTGGCGGATGGTACGAAAGTCTGGTTGAACTCACGCAGTACCTTGACTTTCCCGGGAAGTTTCAAAGGGGATATCCGAAATGTGAAATTGGATGGTGAGGGTTACTTTGCGGTGACAAAGAATGTGGAACAGCCTTTTATTGTAGAGACGAACAAATGTAATGTGAAGGTGCTGGGTACAGAGTTCAATGTAATGGCTTATGCAGCGGATAGCGTATGGGAAACTTCTTTGTTGGAAGGTGCTGTCGAAATTTTAGTGCCCGGTTCGAATAACAGTGGAATGAGGCTGGAACCGAACACGATGGCCAGCTTGAAAGGCAACAGACTGGTAAAAGGACGCATCAAGGAGGCCGATTATTTTTTGTGGCGTGAGGGCTTGCTTTGTTTTAATGATATATCCGTACGTGATATGATAGAGAAATTGAAACTGTATTATGGGGTGGATATTGTGGTAAATAATACCCGGATTTTAAAGAACCGTTATACAGGTAAATTCCGCACGAAAGATGGGGTGGAACACGTACTGAAAGTTTTGAGACTCAATAATAAGTTTACTTATACAAAGGATGATGAGACGAATGTGATAACAATTAATTAACCCTTAAAAGAGAATATGCCTATGAAATAACACACCTGGTCTAAAAAGGAAATGGGATAGTGCTGCAACACCATCCCATGGAAACGTCAATTACGCATTGACACTTTTTTCTCAAATAATCTTAAGTTGAACCTAAAATTAGTAATGCAAAGTTACGAATTAAAAGTGATAAACAGAAAAATGTAGCAAAGTTATTGGCAGATAGGCGTTTTAGGAAGATGGCTTGAAAAAATGAAAGACAGAAAAAGCAATGAAAAAGCCAAGTTAGGACATCGCAGCGTTACCAATTCGTGACTATGTCCAAAACAGGTTATGACGAGGTTGGAAGAATATAGAAAACATTAACTTCCAGTGAGTTACTAACAACTCACGCAAGAAAATGCGGTATGAACGAGAATTGCAGTATTCCTCAATGATTTGCGTAGCGACGAAGGATTCTTCACGAACTAAATTTGAAACCAAAAAAATTTTAGAACGATGAAGAGTACATTTTCAGTTATCTTCTACCTGAAAAGACAGGCAGTGAAGAAAGACGGTACAGTACCGGTTATGGGACGTATCACAGTGGACGGAACGCAGACGCAATTCAGCAGCAAACTTTCGGTCGATCCCAAATTGTGGGACACGAAAGGCGGACGTGTCACGGGAAGAAGTTCAGCCGCACTTGAAACAAACCGCCTGCTTGACAAGATGCGTGTGAGCATCAACAGGCACTATCAGGAAATCATGGAGCGTGACAATTTTGTGACGGCTGAAAAAGTGAAGAATGCCTTTCTCGGACTGGAACACCGCTGCCATACACTGATGCAGGTGTTCCGCCAGCACAACGAGGATTATGCAAAACAGGTGGAAGCTGGCATGAAAGCCAAAGCCACGCTTTCAAAATATCTGGTCGTTTACAAGCACCTGCAAGAGTTTCTGAATATCCGCTACCATGTGAAGGATATTGCCCTGAAGGAACTTACTCCGGCATTTATCTCCGATTTTGAAATGTTTCTCCGCACGGACAAGCACTGCTGTACCAATACGGTCTGGCTTTATGTGTGTCCGTTGCGGACAATGGTGTTCATTGCCATTAACAATGAATGGCTGACACGCGACCCGTTCCGTGAATATGAAATCAAGAAAGAGGAAACGACAAGAGGGTTTCTCACGAAAGAGGAAATCCGTATGCTGATGGACGGCAAACTGAAAAACGCCAAACAGGAGCTTTACCGTGACCTGTATCTGTTCTGTGCCTTTACGGGGTTGTCATTCTCCGATATGCGCAATCTGCGAGAGGAAAATATCCGTACATACTTCGACAACCATGAGTGGATAAACATCAACCGCCAGAAGACGGGTGTGGAATCGAATATCCGCCTGCTGGACCTGCCCCGAAGAATCATAGAAAAATACCGCGGATTGTGTGAGGACGGAAGGATTTTTCCTGTCCCCCATTACATGACCTGCCTGTATGGAATACGTGCCGTAGCCAAACGGTGCGGTATCACGAAACACCTTACATGGCACCAGAGCCGCCACACGGCGGCGACAACGGTATTCCTGTCAAACGGCGTACCTATTGAAACGGTGAGTTCGATGCTCGGACACAAGAGCATCAAGACAACGCAAATCTATGCGAAGATTACAAAAGAAAAGCTCAATCAGGATATGGAAAATCTTGTCGCACGTCTTGGCAGCATAGAAGAGTTCAAAGGATGCAACATCTAAAAAAGAAGAATCATGAAACGAAATATCATTACCATAGAAGGAAAATCGGTAATCGTAACCGGTAACGATGTATGGATGACGGCATGGGAAATCGGAGAACTGTTCAATGTGACAACAACAGCGGTAAATGCTGCTATCCGGGCAATCCTGAAAACGGACGTGCTGAATGACTTTGAGGTGTACCGGTATGTCCGGCTGGAAAACGGTCTGAATGCCGATGTCTATTCCCTTGAAATCATTATACCGATAGCGTTCCGCCTGAATACCTATTATACCCATGTGTTCCGTTCGTGGCTTTTACGGAAAGCGTACGCCAAAGAGCAGAAGGATGCCTATATGCTGTTTGTGCCGATAGCCAAAGGAGGCCATTGCTGAGAACGGAACAAACGCAAGCAAGAACGTACAGCCGTCATTCGGTTGTCCGTTCTTGCTTTTGGTCGGAGGCTATCTGAAAAGCTTCCGATAGTTCGCTCCCAGTACCTCACGCAGTCCCGATTCGGGATACAGTGCCTTTCTGTCTAAAATGATATAAGACAGCAGTTCGTTACGGTATTCCTGATTTCTTGTAGTACTTCCATTTCAAGACAAGAATAGGGTGAAAGCGCAGGATAAGACTATTTCTTTTTTGGCCAGTCAAATAGAGTTTTTAAAATCAGAACTAACAGACTTGGCTACATCAGAGTTTGACAGGCATTTGTTGTTATTAAATCAGATGCACCCTAAGTGGATGGTGCATTTCTACCCTTCAAACGAAATAGCTTATTTTGTTTTCATTTCTTTGGCTTATTAATATAGTTCGTTATACGGCACAAACTCCGCTATGGGGACATGCTTACCGTAGGTTCTTCAGGCTTTCCGACTCCGGAGAGGAAGCCCACCCCTGTAAGGGCAAGTGCTTTTCAGGGATGCTCAAATTATTTTGAGCCGCTGAAAAGACATCTTGCTGTTGGCTGGGCCAACAAAAATCAGTCCCCGACGAATTGGAAAGGAAAACTTCAGATCTACGGCTTCGCTTAGTGTGGGATACCAAGCTCTCGAGACAAAGTCTATATAATAAACTACTATAGGATAATATATAAAACAAACCAATCGCTAACTATTGGAGGAACATACAGCCAATTGGTAGAGAAGTGATGCAACTTCCATTATTTCCATGTTTATTAGTATCGTGATTCAAAAAAACAATGATTTGAAGATATGAGAAACGACATAGTTCAATACCCGAAAATTCAAACTGGCAAACATTTACTGAAACAGATGTTCGGCTCATCAGATACCTGCATATCCAATAATTCGATGACTTACAGATTCAATGATTACATGACGTACTGTCGTCAGTCACCAGTTATCCGAAACATTGTTTTATCAATGCTTCGGATACGTGATGAACCGCTTATTCGCAGGTTCATTGAAACGGAAACAGAAATAATCCGTTTTGTATGGAAACTGAAAGTCGCTCTTCATGAACTATTTTGTCCGACAGTATTATGGATGGGGAACACACTTTGTCCTTGGGGATACCCAAAAATTGTATGTATTGGTTCGTCTTCGTTTTTGCTGTGAGGAGAGAAGAAGCATGATAAAGTATGATCTCAATCAAACGTTAACAAATTGTTGTTGTTTTGTAGGAAAACAATTTTTCTCACAAAAGAATTGTAACTTTTCGGAGATTGCCTCGTAAATCTACAATCCTTTTTATATATTTGTGTTCAAATATTGACAATTCAAAAAGAAGACAATAATTAAGAGAAAAGTTTTATGGATAATAAATCTATTATACTTCCTAAATGGATTGATAAAATCATCTTTGATGATTTTGAGGCTGTCTATGAACCACGCCCTATGGAAGTGGTTTATAATCCAGATCAACCATACGAATTTATAAAATTATACCTAGGAACATATTTCCCTAGAAGTTTTGCTGAAGCTTATTGCATTATAGCCTCTCTAATGACAAATGACAAATATAAACAGTCATTGTATAATTTACAGGAAATAAACGTGTTAGATTTTTGCTGCGGAACAGGTGGTGAAATTGTAGGTTTACTTATTGCTCTAAGAGACAATCTTCCTAATCTAAAACGAGTAAATATAAACGCATACGATGCAAATCCTGATGCAATATTATTTTTATATCATCTAACTGAGTCGATGGAAAAAGCACCAGAATTCAGACTTGAAATCCATATTAATCCTCAATGTATTTATATTGAATCAGAACTAGAAATACAAGATGTTATAAATATGTCAAATGTGCAGTATCATTTTATAATGTCGTTTAAGGCAATAAATGAGTTTGTACAACGTGGAACTTTTAATGAGAGTAATCCGTATGAATTGATTGTTTCGTATTTTTCTCCATTGCTTAAAACCAATGGAGTCTTTATCATTTCTGATGTAACGACAAAAATAGATCACGGTAGTTTATTCTATCCACAAATAATGAATAGTGGAATTAATGGGTTTCTAAAAAGTTCACAGCAATATAAAAGTATAGTGCCAAATGCATGTTACCACCTCGAGAACCAATGTTCAGGTTGTTATATGCAAGATATTTTTCATGTATCCCACAGGAAAAAAAATAATGATAAAAGTAAAATCGCATACAGAATAATTTGTAATAAATCATTTGCTCAGGAAATAATGGCTGGATATACACAAAAAACATGTCGTGCAATAGATCCATTTGCAGATAAAAATACACCTTATGACTTATGGCATTAGATAATCTTACACCAGACAAAGACCAGCAGATAATCATCAATATGTCTGCAGAACGAACCACAATAGTTAAGGGCATTGCAGGTTCCGGAAAATCGTTGACTCTTCTAAAAAAGGCCAAACAAGTTTCAACATTAACTAGTTCCTATGCAATTATAGTATATACAAAATCACTAAAACAATTTTTTGTTGACGAATTGGCTGAAATTGGACAAAACGAAGGTCATGTATATTATTTTGAAGAATGGAAACGTTCTCCCAAACCGCAATTCACATACATGTTCATAGATGAGTGTCAGGACTTTAATGCAGATGAAATTGCAGATTTTAAGGCTCATGGAAAATACTGCTGGTTTTTTGGAGATTCAAATCAATCAATAATGGAATTTCCTAACCATCCTGTCCAAAGTGTTGAGGAAACTGCTAGACAATTAGGTATTCATCCACAAGATTTGTGTATTAACCATCGTCTCACAATCGAAAATGCTAAGATTGGTGAATATATACGTCCAGCATCTCGTTTGTCATTTGCGTGTATCAAACATGGTCCAAAGCCACGTTTAATACGAACCACATCGCAACTTGATAAAATAATAGAATATATAAATAATGGTTTAACCGATGTGGGTATTCTTGTGTATTATAATTATCAGGTTACTGTAATTCGAGATTATCTTGTGTCAAGAGGAATACCTGTTCAATGGAAGACATGCGATAATATGGATATAGATTTCAAATCAACAAGTCCTAAAATAATTACTTGGCACTGTGCTAAAGGATTACAATTTAATGATGTATTTATTCCATGTTGTGGACTTAATGAATTCAAAAACTATGTCAACTGGGATATAGATCCAATGGTTGAAAAAGAGTCTGCATTATATGTAGCTACAACACGTCCATTGGAAAATCTTTATCTTTTATATACTGATAATCTGACGTCCAAATTACCAGCACCAGATTCCAATATCTATGCAGAGAATGAAACTAGTGCCAATGGACCATTCTAAATATATACTTTATGAAATTCTATATACCGACATCAAGTTTAAATATGGACAATCTACTTCAGTCTGAATGTATTTTGCCTATGTCACATTATGCTCAACGACTAACTGGATATAAATTCTATGAACAAATAGAAGAGCTTCTTCCTTTTGACGCTATCGTATTATTTAAATATCCAGTTCTATTTACTATTAATGACGTTGGACGCTATAATTATCCAGTGCTTATTGAATTCGAAGATGATGCACAAACTCAGGATTTTTATGAAAACGAAATACAAGATGGTGTTTGTGTTTGTTCTCATACTCTGAATCTGACTCCTACAAATTGCTGTTTTTATTTTTTTTCTGAGCAAGCATATAAAATTACTATAGTAAATACGCAAAGTAATAAATCCATTAAATATTACATGAATTATTCTATAGTTCCAAATGTTAATAAGCTTGAGACAAGACCATTTCCGAAGCTAGTATCTGTTCCACATTGCAGAATTGGAGAATACGAAGATGGGATAATTGATAAACAAAAGGGGGTATTATATGCATATCTCTTAGGAGAACAGAAATCTGTTAATCATGATTTAGCGGTACAATTAAGGCTTACTCAAGATATATACAACATTTTAACTAATCTTATTTCTACTCCTTCATCTATAACTGTTTTTGGTGAAAAATTATCTTCTCTGTTAGATGAATATAAGAGAATTGATTTAACAGAGAGGAATTGTATAGAACAATTTGAAGTTAACTTGAAGAAAGAATTGGGGAATAGATTTTATTTTCTTAAAGAATACTTAATAAGATTCCTCAAAAATATAAATTGTTGGGATTATGTATTCGTCTCTTTATGCAAAAGATGGGAGTGCTATTTCCTCCCTAAAATTTCAGAACTTCATACCAAAGATAATTATTTAAGGCTTCGATCTGATATTGAAAAAAGAACGGCATATGCAGTTGATGTTTTCCAAAAAGATCTACCTCTATCTACCTTGAATGATATTTCCATGAATGGAAATGCAATTTCAATATATAATGCTCCATTAGTTAATGCTGTTATCAATTATATAATTAAAAATAAACAAACAGTAGAAAAGTTATATGCTAATCGCCTTGGCTTTTATATGGGAGCGATGGAGACCATTGTACCTATATTAAAGGAACAAATGGGTGAAATCAATTGGGAGAAGTCTAAAGAACGAGCATACATAAATAAATTACATGCATTTATTAACGATCAGACTGTTCATTTTGAAATAAATAGCATTGATAACATTGAACTCAAATCTATAGCAGCATTTATATTAAAAGGTCAGAGTTACAATGATTGTGTGGCTTTGTGCAAAATGACAGAATTTGAGAATTACCGTTATGTTCTTTCCTTGTGGGGTAGCTTGTGTGGCTATATGGAAATGAATAGGGATGCGTTATCCGATATTCTCAACATGTCAACATATTCACTTGTATATGAAAAAATATATGGGAAAAATATGGGAATATTGTCTCATAATATTGCCAATTCAGAGTCTTTTATTAATTGCTGCTCAGAAGAAATTGAAAAACGGTCTTATAAGTTTTCAAAGGAAGAATTATCTTTTATTCTAAAATCAGTAAACTTCAAGGAAGTTACCCAACTTGTAAATAAATTAGAATCGCTTTTATCTGTTTCATCAAAACCTATAAATGAGTGTTTTGAAGATGCTATTAATGAAACGTTATCGAAGAAAGCGAAGAAGCAAAAAGAGTTAGCTTGGTTGTCCTTAAAGATCTATCAATCTGTAGATAATTATGATGTAATTTGCACAATATTAAAAGAGACCAATTTGTCTAAAACTGTACAAAAAAATATTTTGAAACATTTTGGTTATAATGAAGAGAAGAAATGCAAAATCAAAATAAAGAAACAGGATAATCTTTCGTTATTTCCCGAAATGAATAAAGCAACTTCTATAACTCAAAGCGTATCAAATCGTTTGCCAAACATTCCGTCCTTTGTAGGATTAGACAAGAATGTATTAAGACGTCTCGAACAAAATTGGTCATTTACGGCATTAAAATATCCTAACAACAAAGAAGAGCACATTCGTTTCTTTATAAATCTTTGTAAGAAAGAAGGCTTTTCAGGAAATGTGAAAGGACCAACGTCCTTAACATATGTGTTTACACAGGAAATGGCATCTAAAGTTGAAAAAGAATTATTAATATACTATGATATTAGATAAAATTACAATAAAGAATGACTCTGGTATGATTGTAGAAGCAACAGCTCCTGTTATTATTTCAGCAAGTCGTTCTACAGATATACCAGCATTTTATGCCAAATGGTTTTTCAACCGTTTGACAAAAGGTTATTGTGTATGGTACAATCCGTTCAATCAACAGCCAATGTACATTTCTTTTAAGAATTGTAAGGTTATTGTTTTTTGGACCAAGAACCCCAAACCGATATTGCCATATTTGCACAAACTTGATGAACGTGGAATTCATTATTATTTTCAATTTACTCTCAACGATTATATAAATGAAGGATTTGAACCGAATGTCCCGTCTATTGAAGAAAGGATTGATACTTTCAAAAATTTATCCAACATGATTGGAAAGGAGAAAGTTATTTGGCGATTTGATCCCCTAATAATAACCAAGCTGATAACTCCTCGAGAACTGCTAAAAAGGATTTGGCATATAGGAAATCTTCTAAAAGGTTATACGGACAAACTAGTGTTTAGTTTTGTAGATGTCAAAGCTTATCGTAAAGTACAGAATAACCTTATAAAAGAAACAGCTTGCTTTACAAAAGAGGATGTTGAATCCGCTGAAATGACAGAATCGCAACGTCGAGAAATTGTTGATGGTCTTGTTAAAATGAAAGAAGCATGGAAATCAAAAGGTTGGAATATAACTATGGCCACCTGTGGTGAAAAAGTTGAACTTGAAGGATATGGTATAGAACATAATCGTTGCATTGATGGAGAACTAATGAAAAGAATTTTTGCAGATGATGAAGAATTGATTTATTATCTCCATACGTTGAAATGGCCTGAACGTGATATGTTCGGTCAGTTGCCACCTTTACCGAATAAGGAAAAGAAAGTAAAGGATTCTGGTCAACGTAAGGTATGCGGATGTATGGTAAGTAAAGATATAGGCATGTATAATACTTGTAGTCATTTTTGTGTATATTGTTATGCCAATACGAGTAAGGAACTAGTTCTGAAAAACAAAGAGAAACATAGCGATAATTCAGAGAGTATAATAGATTAGAAATATGGCACTTGCAATAAATATAGACGACCTTCTGAATAAGCTGAAAATAGAATCCAACCGAATAGAGTTTAAGAAGGGATGGAATCCGGCAAGCATATACCATAGTGTATGTGCATTTGCCAATGATTTTGACGATCTTGGTGGTGGTTATATAGTGGTTGGTGTTGATACAGACGAAACAACTGGAGTAGCTATTCGCCCTGTGATTGGAATCCCTACAGAAATGGTAGATGGAATATTACAGGACATGGTGGGTTACAATAACAAGATTTCACCTTACTATATGCCTCGAACGAGTGTGGAGGAGGTCGATGGTAAAGTTGTACTTGTAATATGGTGTCCTGCAGGAATCAACCGACCATATTCTGTTCCTGAGAACGTAACAGCTAAAAGTATAACAAAGGAATATTTCTATATCCGTAGTGGTACGAGCAGTATAATTGCTAAGGGTGAAGTTCTCGATGAATTACGTGAATTAGCATGTCGTATTCCATTTGACGAACGTGGAAACCCCGATATTAAGGTGGAGGATATTTCAACACTTCTGTTACGAGAATATTTGGTTAAGGTTGGCAGTAAACTTGCCAATGAATTATACACAAAACCTTTAGAAAATATTCTGGAACAAATGGATTTATATGTTGGTCCCAAAGAAAATCGTATGCTTAGAAATGTAGCTGCAATGATGTTTTGTGAAGACCCAAGTAAGTTTTTCAAACGTACACAAGTGGAAATCGTATATTTCCCGGAAGGAAGATTAAATAACCCAAACAATTTATATGAAGGACCTATTATTAAAGGTTCTATTACGCAAATTATTGACAGAACATTGGAATACCTGAACCGCATGCTTGTAATGCAGACGATAATAAAGCCAAAGGATAGCAGCCGGAGCCTAAAATTTTTCTCCTATCCATATCAAGCATTGGAAGAGAGTGTAACAAATTCACTATATCATAGAGATTATCGTGAATGGGAACCGGTGGTCATCACTATAGAACCGCAAGGAATTACCATACAGAATGTTGGCGGTCCTGACAGAAGTATATCTGCAGCTGATATTTCAAGATGTGAAGTTTTAGTATCAAAGCGATATCGTAACCGCAGACTCGGAGAATATCTTAAAGAACTCGATTTGACTGAAGGTCGTAGTACTGGTATCCCTACTATCCAGAATGTTTTGGTGAATAATGGTTCACCACGAGCCAATGTGGTTACAGATGAAGAACGAACTTTTTTTAGAATAACAATCCCATGTCATGAAGCAGTTGGAAATATTATTGCTGACATTGCACATAAAGACGGCTCATTAAAAGTTTCTAAACGTGGTTCATTAAAAACTGCACTACAAAGTGCACCAGAAACTGCACTGCAAAGTGCACCAGAAACTGCACTGCAAATCATTAAAGAGATTAGAAATAATCCTAATATTACCCTTTCTGAGATAGCAGAAAAAATTGGAGTATCTCGCCGTTGGATAGCAACTAATATTAAACACCTTCAAGACGTTGGAGTTGTGAAAAGAATTGGACCTAATAAAGGCGGTCATTGGGAAATTATAGTATAAATCAATAGCTAAAAAGAAACTTAATATGCTGTTAGGACAAAAGATAAAAGAACTAAGACTTGAGAATGGAGTACTGCAAAGACAACTAGCATCTTTTCTTGAGATTGACACCCCTATGTTTTCAAAAATTGAAAGAGGTGATAGACGTGCCAAACGCATCCAAGTAGTTCAAATAGCAAACTATTTTAATGTTGACGAAAAAGAACTTCTTACCCTCTGGGTTGCAGATAAAGTTCTTGATGCAGTTGAGGATGAAGAAGAATTAAAGTGGGATGCTATTAAAGTGGCTCAGTCAAGCATTTCATTGTAACTACAAATTACAGGTTCTTTATGGTGTCATTTTATAAAGTTACACATTATACTACAGATAATCTGTGTGAGATAAGTAATATTTAGGTTCAAACATGAAATCGGGAAACATTCAAATTCGCTTTTCGGGATAACTTGTCTGTGGAGCTTAAAAAGCTATATTTTTATTTCAGTATATGGCATTAAAGTGCTACTTTTGCATACGAAGAGTTCTTTGAAGGTTACGCAATGCGCAGAAGAATAAGACAGCAGATAACTAACTAATCCGTAACCTATTACTACTATAAGTTAGTAGCTATGACTCATTTTCAATCACTTAGACATTTTTCGTAATTTATCTTTGCAAATATATGAAAAATATTTTGTATCAGGAATCTATTGTAGAAATTAAACATTTATTCCGTATGATGAGAAACACACTCTTAGCTCTGTTTGTCTTTGCCGGAACAGCCTTTGCCACTGAGTCTTATTCTCAGACAATGAAGGTGACTGTTGTGGCGGATAACGTGTCAACAGGCAAGGTAATCAGTGAAATAGAAAAACAGACAGATTATCTGTTTGTGTATAATGTGAACGAGGTGAATCTGAAGCGCAATGTGAAGGTAAATGCGCAGAACAAATCTGTAGCTGAAGTGCTGAATAAGGTTTTTGAAGGTACTGATATTTATTATGCCATGGAGGGTAAGAATATCATGCTGATGAGCAAGGCGAAAGATGGGGAAGTTGCCCAACAGGCAAATAAGGTGACAGGTATTGTGAAAGATACGAATGGCGAGCCGATAATCGGTGCCAATGTCACGGTGAAAGGTCAGTCAATAGGTACGATAACAGATATAGATGGGCGGTTTGTGTTGGATGCCCCGAAGAATGCCGTTTTACAGATTACGTATATCGGGTATGTTTCTCAAGAAGTGAAAGTTTCTGGAAATAAAGAACTTAATGTAGTATTGAAGGAAGATACAGAAACTCTTGATGAAGTGGTCGTTGTTGGATTTGGTACGCAAAAGAAAGTGAATCTGACAGGAGCTGTAGGGCTTGCTACAGCTAAAGAGTTAGAATCGCGTCCTGTAACCTCAGCTACACAAGCCTTGCAAGGACTGGTACCAGGTTTGCAGATATCAACAAGTACGGGTGAACTGGACAAGACCGCAGATATCAGTATCCGTGGTACAGGAACTATTGGCGAAGGTTCCAGCGGTGCACCTCTTATTCTAATTGATGGAATGGAAGGAGATTTAAATACAGTCAACCCTCAAGACATAGAAAATATTTCTGTATTGAAAGATGCTGCCGCATCATCCATCTATGGTTCCCGTGCCCCCTTCGGCGTAATTCTGGTGACTACCAAATCGGGCAAAAAAGGAAAGACTTCTGTAAACTATAACAATAGCTTCCGTATATCTACTCCTGTAAATATGCCGAAGATGATGGATTCCTACACTTTTGCAAACTTTATGAACGCTGGTTCGCTTAATCAGGGTGGTGGGCTTATCTTTACAGAAGACCTGATGCAGGATATGCTGGATTGGCAAGCTGCCGGAGGTGGAAGCACGGGGGGAGTAAAAGCTTCATCCAACGGTCAATGGGGTAAACCAGACTATGATCCATTTACAACAGCTTGGGCTAATACAAATTGGTATGATGAAGTTTACAAATCTTCAAGTTTTTCTCAAGAACATAACGTTAGTCTAAATGGAGGAAGTGATATTGTAGCTTATTATGCTTCTTTCAATTATTTGGATCAAGGAGGACTTTTGAAAGCTGGTGACGATGGACTTCATCGTTACAATGTAACAGCTAAAATCAATGCTGATTTGACTCAATGGTTAAAATTCAATTACAGTACCCGTTTTACTCGTAATGATGTATGGCGTCCTACCAGTTTCAACAGTTCTTTTTATGACCAGTTAGGAAGAGCTACTTGGCCCAATATGCCCGTAAAAGATCCCAATGGCTATTATACCAATAATGGTTGGACTAATCCAGTCCAAAATCTTGTTGAAGGTGGAAAACGTAATGCACAAACAGACCGTCTTTATCAACAAGCGTCTTTAGTAATTGAACCGATCAAAAATTGGATTACACATGTGGAGTTTAATTACAGTATAATGAACTCATCGGTAAAAGAAACTTCAATACCTACTTATAATCATGATGTGGAAGGCAATTTAATAGATACTCATGGTACGTCTTATCTTTATCAAGATCAGACTAAAGAGAACTATCTGAACCTAAATATTTATAGTGAGTATTCCCAATCTTTTAATAATGCCCATAATGCAAAAGTTATGCTTGGCTTCCAGACAGAAGATATGAAACAGGAATTTTCTTCTACAAAAAAGTATGGTGTAATGATGGGGGGGATGCCTTATTTTGATGTCACAACCGGATTGGACGGACAAGGTAACCCCAAAGCGACAGAAGCGGGTGGAAATGGGAAAAGATGGAAAACGGCAGGTTTCTTCGGTCGCTTGAATTACGATTACCTGGGACGTTATTTGGCGGAAATCAATATGCGATATGACGGTTCTTCCCGTTTCCGTCGAGGAAGTCGCTGGCAATGGTCTCCTTCATTCTCTTTAGGCTGGAACATCGCTCAGGAAAAATTCTGGGAGTCGCTGACAGATATAGCCAACACATTAAAATTGCGTGTTTCTTACGGTGAATTGGGCAACCAGAATACTACAGCATGGTATCCTACCTATCGTGATATGATACTGAAGTCTTCTAATGGAACATGGTTGCAAGATGGAGTGAAGCCTAATACAGCAGAGCCGGGAAATTTGGTCAGCAATTCTTTGACTTGGGAAAAGGTTCGTACTTGGGATATCGGTTTTGATTATGGCTTTCTCAGTAATCGTTTGACAGGTAGTTTTGATTACTATATTCGTTATACGGATGGTATGGTAGGGCCTGCACCTGAACTCCCATCTATTTTGGGTACATCTGCTCCTAAAACCAACAATTGTAATTTAAGAACGAATGGATGGGAACTATCTATTGGATGGAGAGACCGTTTGAAAAACGGGTTTGGATATAGTGCTAATTTAACTCTTTCCGATGCTAAAACAATTGTTACCAGCTATCCGAGCAACGCAACAAATACTATCGGTTTGAACAAATACGTTGAAGGACGCGAAGTGGGCGAGATTTGGGGATTGGAAACAATAGGAATAGCAAAATCTGAAAATGAAATGCAAGCCCATCTCCTTTCCCTTCCTAATGGAGGACAGGATGCGATTGGTTCCAAATGGTCTGCCGGTGATATTATGTATCGTGATTTGAATGAAGATGGAAAAATATCTAAAAGTGCGGGTACATTGGATGATCATGGAGATTTGAAAGTAATAGGCAATAGTACTCCTAGATATTTCTTTGGTATTGACTTGAATGCTGATTGGAAAGGATTCGACATACGTTTATTCTTTCAAGGTGTAATGAAGCGTGATTTTTGGGGTACAAATAATTTCTGTGGTTATTTGTTTGGTGCTTATGGAACTCAAAGTATGTGGGGGGCTCGTGGACTTAAGGAACATGAGGATTATTTTCGTGCAGAGGATATAGGATTGTCAGGTCATACCATTCCTGCAAATCTTGACGCTTATTATCCTCGTCCTATTTTCTCCGAAGGAGGTAAGAACCAAGAAATTCAGACACGTTATTTGCAAGATGCATCCTATATCCGTTTAAAAAATTTCCAATTAGGTTATACTTTCCCAGCAAAATGGATGAAAAGTATGGGTTTGACCAGATGCCGTGTGTTTGTTTCCGGAGAAAATCTTTGGACCGGAACATCATTGTCTTCTTTGTTTGATCCGGAAACAATTAGTGGCGGTAATGGTGGTAATGCTTATCCGTTATCAAGCACCTGGTCTTTTGGCTTAAGTTTAACACTTTAATAATACGTATACAATGAAAACAAAACATATATTCTTATCTGTACTAATCGCTTCGGCAGGATTTGCATTTACTGCTTGCGATGACTATTTGGATGAAGTACCTGAAGCATCTATTTCCCCGGAAGTATATTTTACAGAGGCAACCCATATTCAAGCCTCTGCAGATAATTTGTACTCTGATATTCTTCCCTCTCACGGAACTGGAAATACATACGGCATCTACAAAGATGATGCAACAACGGACAATCAAATAGAAGTTACAGCTCCCAATCGTTTTACTTCCACTTTGTGGAAAGTGGACAATGCGGAAAACAGTAATTGGAACTTCGATAAAATATACAAGATCAATTTTGTATTATCGAATGTGTTGCCTAAATTTGGGGATAATAATGCTGATGGAAACGACTTGAGCGGCAATGCCAATACCATCAATGGTGACCTTAACAGCATAAAACACTATATCGGTGAATTATTTTTCCTACGTGCTTGTGAATACTTTAAACGTTATCAGCTGTTTGGAGATTTTCCCATAATTACCCACCCATTGCCGGATGACAAAGAAGCATTGAGTGAAGCCAGTAAACGGTTCCCACGCAATGAAGTGGCTCGCTTTATTCTGAGTGATTTGGATAAAGCTATTACTTTATTAAATGCCAAAAGTATGCCGACAACAAGAATTAACACAGACGCTGCCATATTATTAAAATCACGCGTAGCTTTGTTTGAAGGTACTTGGTTGAAATATTTCAAAAATACAGCTTTTGTGCCCAATGGTGACGGCTGGCCAGGTAAATCTAAAGATTATAATTCCGCTTATCAGTATCCGAGTGGAAACATTGACAACGAGATAGATTATTTTCTAGAAATCGCCATGGATACATCTAGAGATATTGCAGAACGGTATAAAAACAAGCTTACGGAAAATACGGGTGTCCTGCAACAGTCAACCGATGAACCGGCTAATCCATATTTTGATATGTTTGCCCAGGAAGATCTGTCTTCTGTAGATGAGGTGCTATTATGGCGCAAATATGCCTATAATCTGGTGCAACATAATGTGAATGTTTGCGCTAGTTGGGGAAACAATGGAGTGGGGGTAACTCGAAGCTTTGTGAATAACTTTTTGATGGCTGATGGCACACCAGTCTATACACACGGTAATTATACAGATGGAGACGGATATTATATGGGAGATAAAACTATACACGACGTTCGTCAGAACAGAGACAGCCGATTGGTGATTTTCTTGAAAGAACCCGGACAGCATAATATATTGATTAAAGATGTGATTGGCGAAACTGCTAATATTGAAGAAACTTATCCGTTGATTACAATTACAGATGGTGCCCGCCGTTATGTGACAGGATATGCTATACGTAAAGGAGGTCCTTTCCACCAGAAATATTATTCAAACTCAAAAGGATATACAGCCTCTATTGCTTATCGTGCGACAGAAGCCTTGTTGAATTACATGGAAGCCAGTTATGAAAGGAATGGTACTTTGGACGGAACAGCGACCGAATATTGGAAAATTATTCGCCGTCGTTCTCATGTAGATGAGGATTTTCAAAAGACCATTGCTTTAACGGATATGGGTAAAGAGGCAAAAAATGATTGGGGAGCGTATTCCGGTGGTAAGTTAATAGACGCAACTCTCTATAACATACGTCGTGAGCGCCGATGCGAATTTATGGCAGATGGGCTTCGTTATATGGACTTATGTCGTTGGCGTGCTATGGACCAGTTGATTGAACATCCTTATATACCGGAAGGTTTCCATTTATGGAACACCCCCATGCAGGCTTGGTATACAGATTTGCTGTATGATGGATCAGACGCATCCAATGTCTCTTCACCTAATGTCAGCGAATACTTGCGCCCTTACCAGAAGAATTCTAAACAGACCTGTTATAATGGTTTTACTTGGCGTATGGCCCATTATCTGCACCCCATTATGGTCAAGCAGTTTTTGATCACCGCTCCCGATAATAAAACAGTAGAAAATTCTCCTATCTATCAAAATCCATATTGGCCCATAGTACCGGATATGCCTGCTGAAAAATAAGTTTCAGGGCATTCCAATATTTTATGATTGGAATGCCCTAATAACTTGATATCATACGACTGATAAGAAAAGAGTAGTCATCGTATGTACTTTTTGTATGATAATACAGGTATTGCAACTAAATTCCATGTCTGCAACTCTTTATAATTCCGATATTTGCGTAATAAACGAGCCGACACAAATCGGTGTTCATTCTTTATAATAATGTATCAAATGAAAAACATCATTATCGCTTCCTTCTTGATGCTTGCTCCTGTCGGAGTAACAGCCCAATATCAGAAAGCACAGGAAAAAGCTCCTCTGGTCAATGTACCTTTGGAAAATTTTGCATCACAGCAGAAAGTCCTTTTTAATTTTGGCTGGAAATTCCAGCTGGTTACAAACAAGAATAAAAATACTGATTTCGCCTCACCTACCTTGGATGACTCTTCCTGGCGTACATTGGACCTTCCTCATGATTTCCAGTTCGAACACCCCTGGACTGAAAGCGGTGGAGGTGCGCGCGGATTCAAACCTATGTGCGAAGGATGGTACCGCAAGTCTTTCCCGACCGACCCGTCGTGGAAAGGGAAACGGGTAGTCCTGAATTTCGGAGGTATCATTTATCTGGGCGATGTCTATCTGAACGGTACAAAAATAGCCTCGACGGACTATGGATACGTGGGGCTTGAAGCGGACCTTACCTCCTTTCTACGTCACGACGGAGAAAATGTGGTAGCTGTCTATGCCTCCACCGGTCCCAAGAAAGGCTCACGCTGGTACACGGGAGGCGGTCTGTTTCGTGATGTGTATCTGCAGGTGCAGAATCCTACACACATCGCCCGCCACGGGGTGTATATCACCACTCCCGAGGTTTCCTCCTCCCGGGCAACGGTAGCCGTACAGGTTGAGGTGGACGGCTGGCAGAAGCATGATGTACGGATACGGACCACCCTCCGCAATCCAGAAGGTGTCATAGTGGGCTCCGTGCAATCCGGTATGCCCGAACATACGCACCAGACCCGCACGGAAGTGAAATTACCGACGCTTACTCTGGAGAATCCGCAACTTTGGTCATGTGAGTCTCCTCAGCTCTACAGTGCTGAAGTGGTGGTGACGGCAGACGGTATGGTGGTGGACAGCCTGACCGAACAGTTCGGTGCCCGCAGTCTGGAATTCTCACCGGAGTTCGGCTTCAAACTCAACGGGAAGAAGATGTTCCTGCAGGGCAATGCCAATCATCATGATCTGGGTGCACTGGGAGCCGCCTGTTACGACAGGGCCATTGAACGCATGATGCTGCAACTCAAATCCTTCGGTTACAACTGTATCCGCTGTTCACATAATCCGTACAGTGACAGTTTTGCCCGCATTGCAGACCGTGTGGGGATACTGGTGGTGGACGAACTGACGGACAAATGGAGTAACAATGACTATTGGGGCGGACGCCAGCCGTTCACCCATATCTGGCACAAACTGATTACAGAATGGATCAAACGCGACCGTAACCGTCCATCCATCATTTTGTGGAGCTTGGGAAACGAACTTCAGATTCGTGAAGGATGGGCAGGTTTCGAAGGAACCAACGACTGGGGAATCACTACCTATAACATATTCAACCAGCTGGTAAAGAGATGGGATCATACACGTCTCACCACTGTAGCCATGTTCCCCGCCCGCGCGGGAGCTATAACTCGGCACGATAAGGAGTTCAACGACTATTTAGTGCCCCCTGAATTGGCTTGTGCCACAGAAGTGGCATCGTTCAATTACCAGTCGGACAAATATGACGTTTATTTGAAATACCGGCCGGACCTTATCCTGTTCCAGAGTGAGGCTGAAACCAGCAATCTGTTACAGCCTTATTATAATATGGACAGAAAACGGACGGTGGGCATGGCCTATTGGGGGTCCGTCGAGTATTGGGGAGAATCCAACAAGTGGCCCAAGAAAGGCTGGAACTACTCCTTTTTTGGTCATACCATGCGCCCTTATCCCCAAGCCTACCTTATCAAATCGGCTTTCATGCCGGAGATTCCCGAAGTACATATCGGCGTGGTCGATGCGGCGGGGGCGGAAAGCGTCAGTTGGAATGACGTCGTAGTGGGACGTATGGCGCTGAACGAGTGCTGGAATCATACCCCGGGCAGCAGACAGTCACTCTTTGCCTTCACTAATGCACATTCTGTAGAGTTATTGGTAAACGGTCAGAGCATGGGAGTCCAAGAAAACGATACGACACAGGCAAACCGGCGTAATATGATTTATTGGAAGGATGTTCCTTATGGCAATGGTGGATCTGTGGTGGCAATAGCCCGTGACAAGTCGGGCAAAGAAGTGGCTCGTCATCATATCGAAACTGCCGGAAAAGCCGTGGCACTCCGGATTGAGGCGGAAACGCCGGCGGACTGGAAGGCAGACGGTATGGACTTGCAATATATAAACGTGACGGCTATAGACAAAAAAGGTCGTCCAGTATGGGACTACAACGAGCCGCTTACTTTACAAATGGAAGGTGTGGCACGGTTGGTGGCATTGGATAACGGGGATCATTATACGGACGAGCTCTTTCATGGCATAACTTCCAAACGAATGTATCAGGGAAGGATGCAAATCATTCTCCGAAGCGATCAGAAGGCTGGGAATGTTATGGTCAAAGTATTTTCAGCTGGATTGAAAGGCACACTCCGGTTGAAAACGATAAACGAATGAAAGGATATATGAAAAAAATACTTATTTTATTAATACTTATACTGTCAATCAAGTCTGCCTTCGTTACATACGGGCAGGTCTGGAATTTTGATATGACTAAACCGCAACCTAAATATAATGATGAAGTGGGGTATGGTTATGATCGGAATACTTCTGCTGTATCTGAAAAACAGAAACATCCTATGTTTTTTTCTGTAAAAGTACCCGAAGGGGACTATAAAGTAACAGTGACAATAGGAAACAAGCAATATGCAGGTGTAACAGTTTTAAGGGCTGAAACCCGACGTTTGGTGGTGGAACGCATGATAACAAAGAAAGGTGAGCTTCGTGATGTGACATTCAATGTTAATGTACGGACTCCATACATTGATGGAAAAAATACAGTAGGATTACAAATGCGGGAAAGAAAAGATTGGGGTTGGGACAATCGTTTAACGTTGGAATTCAATGGAAATTCTCCTGCTGTGAGTCATATCCGAATAGAATCCAATCATCCTAAAATGAAAATTTGGCTTTGTGGCAATTCCACTGTAACTGATCAGGATAATGAACCTTATACCAGTTGGGGACAAATACTTCCCTATTGGTTCGATGAAAATGTTGCTGTTGAGAATATGGCAATGAGTGGTTTGCGTACCACCTCGTTTATCGAACAAAACAGATTGGCAAAAATTGTACAAGAAGTGAAATGTGGTGATTATGTTCTGATAGAGTTCGGTCACAATGATGAAAAGGACGATATCCCGGGTAGTGGAGCATGGTATAATTTTACATATAATCTAAAGAAATTTATAGATAATCTGCGGCCTAAAGGTGCACATATTATATTGGCTACTCCTACAGAACGTCGTAATTTTATAAATGGAAAAATTTGTGGCACTCATGGTGAATATCCGGTGGCTATCCGTACACTTGCAGAGCGTGAATGTTTGCCACTTATAGATCTTACAAAATCTACTACTGAACTATATAATGTGATGGGAGATTCACTTAGTAAAAGACTTTTCGTGCATTTCCCGGCCAATTCTTATTCAGGACAAGACAAAGAACTTAAGGATGATACACACAGCAATGCTTTTGGAGCGTATGAAATATGTAAACTGGTCATTATGGGGTTAAAATCTAACAATGTTGAACTTGTGAAATACCTTCGTTCAAATTGGCGAGATTTTCACTATTATAATTATGATGATTGGCAAAAATTTTATTGGCCTATGACACCAATAAATAAGTTGGAAAAGCCTGCTGGTGACTGAACTTTAAGAAGATATGATTATCAATACGTTTTGTAATGTAAGAAAGTATTTATAGTTTATTCAGAATTCATAAAAATAACAATCGGATATCATTGGAAAAACATGAATAAAAGATTAAAATTACTAAGCATCTTTATAACAGCATCTTTATGTTGTTATGCCCAGATAAAAGAGTTCGATCCTTCTCTGGATCCTAATGTAACCATCGTGAGCCGGCAACCTCAGGAAGAATGGAACAGCCGCTATATGTGGTATCCGGGACAACTGGCTGCTTTCTATCAGCAACAATGTGCCCGTACCTCGAAAGAGCGTTGCGTCAATGTAGGATATCCGGGTAAATTTTTTGCAAAGAACAATCATGCCTGGTTCAGAAAAGAGGTAAGATTGAAAAAGGAAAGTAGCCTCTGCTGGGAGGGCCCGTCGGATATTGTTCTTTATATAAATGGTGTAAAACAGTCTGTTTCCGGTAAACAGGCCATTTTGCCCGCGGGCAGATCCTCTTTATTGTTTGAGGTGACAACGGATGACTCGTTACCTTGTATCATTCTGAAAGGGGCGGGACTGGAAAATCCGGATGAATGGCAGGTCAGTATGGATAAAGAGCATTGGACAATACCCGAGAGTGCCGTCGTGTATAATAAACCGAGCGTGCTGCCGGATGCTTCGCAAGATATGACAGCCCGGATTAAACCTTTACAAATACTCCCCATGCGCAATGCTGAGATGCAAGGTAAAGACGGAGTCAGTATCGGAAAGAATGGTTATGTCCTCATCGACTTTTTCCATCTTGAGATGGGGGCACTGACTTTTCAAGCGAAAGGAAAAGGGACTATAACCGTACGCGTTGGCGAAACTCCCGAAGAAGCACTGGAACGGGATGATAAGAAACTGGAACAATATCCATTGGCTCCTATTACCTTGTCAGAAGAAGACAGCACCATCACTTTGCCGGAACGCGCTCTCCGATATGTTTCACTGGAATGCGACAAGGGGGCTGAGATTACCTCCCTTCGCTTTGATGCGTTATTGTGGCCGGTAGAGCACCAGATGCAGTTTGAAACGGATGATGATTATGTGAACAACCTGTTCAAAATGAGCAGTGCGACATTGCATACCTGTATGCACCGCTTTTATCTGGACGGGGTGAAGCGTGATTTTCTTCCTTGGTCCATGGATGCGCTGGTCAGCACCCTGGCGGGGGATTATCTTTTCGGTGACCAGCAGGTGTCAAAAAACGGAATTTCCATAGCACTGATGCCGCTTGATCCGCAGAAATCGGATATAGGGATTCCTGATTATCCGTTGCATGCTCTGTTCGGCCTGAAACAGAACTATCTGCGTTTCGGTGACTTGACTACTTCCCTTCAATACAAGGACCGCATCATCCAGTTGCTTGATTTTTATGCCTCCATCGTGGATGAGAATGGTTTTGTACACGGCAATTATGGAGACAGGCAGTTCGGTTATACCCCCGGATGGTCTACTTATAACGGTCCTGCCCGGAAAGGGGCGGCGGCCTATGCCCAGATCATGCTCTATTATAATTATGTGACCGGAGCTTATTTCGCGGATCTGTGGAAGGAGAGTGCATTGGCGGACAGATACCGCAAGTTGGCCCGGAATCTGAAAAAAAAGATTTTTGAACATTTTTGGGATGATGACCGGAAAGTCTTCATCAACGGTACAATGAATGACAATGTGACTGTGGACAAGCGTATTTCGCATCATGCCCAATATTGGGGAATACTCG
>ERZ859738.429-NODE-429-length-28902-cov-5.858945_pt1 | contig 28902 bp, 21 predicted proteins | sample MGYA00510122_ERZ859738 | MGnify/ENA primary metagenome ERZ859738 (study PRJEB30046, sample SAMN00715139) | human gut metagenome | study: EMG produced TPA metagenomics assembly of the A metagenome-wide association study of gut microbiota in type 2...
AACTCCACCCCCCCCCGCCGGCCCCCCCCCGCCCGCACACGCGGCAGGCCGGTTCTGTTTTGTCTGTCAGATTCATTATGAGGCGTTTGCAGCAGGCAACTGCAAACCCGAAAACCTTTCGGCGAATTCGTACCGCGCCGCATAGGGGCCGACGACTCTGTCGGCCCGATAAATGTTGCGGATTTGCCGAAGATTTCCGAGAAAACGCTGCATTCTGCGGGCGGACAGAGGCGTCCGCCCCTACAAGAATCGCAGCAGTTCAATCATATCCCGCACTCAGGTCTGGTGCCCGCGGGGTGCGAGAAGGCTTTTGCCGCAGTGCGGGCAGGTCTCGCCGTCGCTGCGGCCGAGGCGTTCGCCGCAGAAGGGGCAGCGCCAGCACAGCAGCCAGACGGCTGCGTAACCGATGGCGAACAGCGCCGTAAACAGAAAATACACCGGCTTGGACACGCCGCAGCCAATAAGAAAGCTGGCCAGCGTCAGCGCGAGCAGCGTGAACAGCAGAACCTTGATCGTTTTCAGATTCATAGAGAAGCCTCCTCTTCTTCATCCGAACCGCAAAGCTTTCCGTTTCCTTCTGTCTATATTATAGCACTCTGTCCCGGATCCGTATACGGCCTGAGGGAAAATTTGTGCAATATTTCTATTGCGCGTCAATGCGCTCCTTCAGGTCGTTCAGGTAGACCCAGCGCTCTGTTTTCGCATCCAGCTCTGCCGTCAGACGCTCCTGCTCGGCCGTGAGCGCCTGCAGGCGGACATAGTCGCTGCCGCAGGACTCCTGCTCCTGCCGGCACGCAGACAGCTGCGCATCCAGCTCCGCGATCACGCTGTCGATGGTGTCAAATTCCCGCTGCTCGTTGTAGGAGAATTTCAGCTTCTTCTCGCGCGGACGTTCCGGGGCGGGCTTTTCCTGCTTTTCAGGCTTCTTTTCCTCCGGCGGCGTCCGCTTGCGCGCCCAGTCGGACCAGTTGCCGGTAAACACGTCAACGCGGCCCTCCGGGCGCACCTCGAAGATGGTATCCGCCAGCTTATCAAGGAAAAAGCGGTCGTGCGAGACGGCGATGATGGGGCCGGGGAAGCTTTGCAGATAGTCTTCCAGAATGGAAAGCGTCGTAATGTCCAGATCGTTCGTCGGCTCGTCAAGCAGCAGCACGTTGGGTGCCGCCATGAGGATGGACAGCAGATAGAGTCTCCGCCGTTCGCCGCCGGACAGACGACCGATGGTGGTCTGCTGCAGATCAGGCGGGAACAGGAAGCGTTCCAGCATGGTCTTGGCGGAGAATGTGCCCTCGTCCGTTTTTACCTGCGCGGCGACGCTATAAATGAAGTCGTATACGCGCTGGTTCAGATCCAGCTCCCGGCCCTCCTGCGAAAAATGACCGATCTTGACCGTCTCGCCCAGCTCGACCGTGCCGCTGTCCGGCGGAAGCTCGCCCGCGAGCACGCGCAGGAGCGTCGATTTGCCCGCGCCGTTTCGGCCCACGATGCCGATGCGGTCGCTGCGCAGAAGGCCGTAGGAAAAATCACGGAAGATCGTCCGCCCGTCATAGCCCTTGGAGATGTGCTCCAGTGTGATGATCTTTTTGCCGAGGCGGCTCGATGCCGCCGAAAGCTGCACTGTGCTGTCGCGCTCAGGGGCCTTCTGGTCCTTCAGCTCCTCATAGCGCTGGATGCGTTCCTTGCTCTTGGTGCTGCGGGCCTGACAGCCGCGCAGGATCCATTCGCGCTCGACACGCAGGATGGACTGCCGCTTGCGCTCGGACGCCTCCGCCATCTGCGCGCGCTGCTCCCGCAGCTCAAGATAACGGGAGTAATTGGCCTCGTAGTGGTAGAGCTTCCCGCGCGAAAGCTCCGTGATGTGGTTCACGACGCGCTCCAAAAAATACCGGTCGTGCGTGACCATGACCAGCCCGCCCCGGAATTTTTTCAGCCAGTCCTCCAGCCACTGCACCATTTCGGTATCCAGATGGTTCGTCGGCTCGTCGAGCACCAGCACGTCCGCCGGGTGGATGAGCGCTGCGCACAGGGCCGCACGGCGGCGTTCGCCGCCCGAAAGCGTGCCGATCCGCCGGTCGGTGTCCGCAAGACCGAGCTGCGTCAGCATACGCTTGGCCTCGTATTCGTTCAGCTGCCGGAATTCCGGCGGCATACTGGCAAAGACCTGCTCCAGAACGGTCAGCTCATCTCGCATATCCGGATTCTGTGCAAGCACGCTGACCTGCAAATTCGGCTTGCGGGCGATCGTCCCGCCGTCTGGCTGGAGCTTTCCGGCCAGAACCTTCAAAAATGTCGACTTTCCGGTGCCGTTGATGCCGATCACGCCGGTCTTGTCGCCCTCGTTCAGATAAAAATCCACATCGTCCAGCAGCTGACGGCTGCCGAAATTGATGGAAAGATGCTCTGCGGATATCAGCATAAATTTCCTCCTGCAAGGGGTTTCTGCGTCTATTCTATCACAGTCTTCGCCGGAAATCACGCGCTTCTTGCATTTTTGCCGGGCTTCTGGTATCATGGGGGTGAAAAGCATGGAATCGAGGTGCGTTTCCAATGAATTCCGTGAAATTACTGGCGCTTGATCTGGACGGCACACTGCTGAACTCCCAAAAGGAGCTGACGCCGCGCACCCGCGATGCGCTCTATGCCGCGGCAGAGGCAGGCGTCGAGATCGTGCCGACCACGGGCCGCTTCTTTACCGGTATGCCGGAGGTCATTCAGAAGCTGCCGTTTCTGCACTACGCCATCACCATCAACGGCGCGCAGGTCTATGACATCCGCGCGGAAAAGGCTGTCAGCAGAGCGGAAATTCCGCTGGAAACGGCTCTGCGGGTCCTGGAGTATCTCGACGGCTTCCCCGTGATCTACGACTGCTATCAGGACAACTGGGGCTGGATGACGCGCAGTATGCAGGAAACCGCCGCCGCGTTTATCCCGTTCGAGTACGCCCTGCGCATGGTGCGTGAGCTGCGCACGCCGATTGACGAGCTCAAGGCCTATCTGCGGGAGCAGAACCGGGGCGTTCAGAAATTACAGCTGTTCACACCGGACGATGCGCTGCGCAGACAGCTGCTCAAAGACCTCACAGAGCGCTTCGGCACGCTGAGTGTCAGCACGTCCATGCCCTGCAACATTGAGATCAACGACGCGCACGCCAACAAGGGCGAGGCCATTGCGTCTCTGACAGCCTACCTCGGCCTGCCGATGGCGGCAACGATGGCAATCGGCGATGGGCTGAACGACAGGAGCATGATCCGGATGGCGGGCCTCGGCGTGGCGATGGCGAACGCGTATCCGGAAATTCTGGCGATAGCCGACGAAATAACTGCCTCCTGCGACGAGGACGGCGCGGCGCTTGCCATCGAGCGGCACTGCGTACCGGGAAGGACGTAACGGAAATGGTCGACTGCCACATTCATATGGTGCTGGACGGCGTAAACTGGAAGGACGCCATCGCGCGGCACAAAGCAGCGCCGCAGGAGGCACTGATCCGGCAGACGCTGGGGCACTATCAGGCGCTGGGGTTTTCCTATCTGCGCGACGGCGGCGACCGCTGGGGCGTGTGCGATCTGGCCGCGAAGCTGGCCCCGGAATACGGCATACGCTACCGGTCGCCGGGCTTCCCGATTTATAAAACCGGACATTACGGCGGCTTTATCGGACGCGGCTTTGACGGGCTTGCCGAATACCGCGCGCTTGTTCGCGAGGCTAAAACGCGCGGCGCACACTTTATCAAGCTCATGATCTCCGGGCTGATGGATTTCAGCCAATACGGCGTGCTGACCGGCGAGCCTCTGCCGCCGGACTTGATCCGGGACATGATCGCCTGCGCGCATGACGAAGGCTTTTCCGTCATGGCCCACGCCAACGGCGACGAGGCCGTGCGCGCGGCGCTTGCGGGCGGCGTGGACTCCATCGAGCACGGCGCGTATCTCACGGATGAGACGCTTTGTCAACTGGCAGAGTCTGGCGCTGTCTGGGTGCCGACGCTCGTGACGATCGGCAATCTCATCGGCTGCGGCCGTTTTCCGGACGAGGTTTTAACGCCGCTGCTGGCCTATCAGATGAACGCCGTAAAAAAAGCCGCCGCGCTGGGCGCAAGGATCGCCTGCGGCAGCGACGCGGGCGCGTACCGCGTCCTGCACGGGCAGGGCGGTCTGGACGAGCGCACGCTCCTGCGCCGCGCCATTGGAGAGGATGCAGACACCGTAACCGACGCGGGAAACGCCGTAATTATGGCGCGGTTCTGAATCTGAACCTAAAAAAATATCTGTTTTTGCATCTTTTTATAGTACCAGCATTGGATATAATCAGGGTATCTTAACAAGAGAGGTACTCTGGTATGAAAAAGAGAAACGAAACCATCCGTATGCTGGTTCTGAGCGCGATGTTTGCCGCGCTGTGCTGCGTGACGACCATGCTGGTGCAGTTCCCGACCGTTGCCGGGTATACCAACATCGGCGAGGGGATGTGCCTGCTTGCCGGGCTGGTGCTCGGCCCGTGGTACGGCTTCTTTGCCGCAGGCATCGGCAGCGGTCTTGCCGATCTGCTGGCAGGCTACGCGCATTATGTTCCCGGCACGTTTATCATCAAGGGCCTTGTGGCGCTGGTGGCCGCGCTGCTGCTGCAGCCGATGCTCAAGAAGGGCGAAAAGATCCCGTTCTGGCGTCTGGCGCTCATCGAGCTGCCGTCCGAGGTCATCATGGTCGCCGGGTATTTCGGCTATAAGGCGCTGATCCTCGGCAAAGGCCTTGCCGCCGCCGCGTCGATCCCGAACAATCTGGTGCAGGCCGCCGTCGGCATCGTGTTGTCCGTCGTGCTCTACACCGCGCTGGCCAAGGTTCCCGAAATTCATAAGGCATTCTGGAAGGGTGAAATGAATCATGTATGAAGAACTTACCGCACAGGCGAAGCAGGCCGTCACGGAGCTGCTGGACGTTGCGAAGCTGAAGCCCGGCAAGCTGTTTGTCATCGGCTGCTCGTCGAGTGAAATGGTCGGCGCGCGCATCGGCAAGGGTTCGAGCCTTGAGGCCGCACAGGCCGCGTTTGCGGGCATTTATCCCGTTTTGCAGGAGCGCGGCATTGAACTTGCCGTGCAGTGCTGCGAGCACCTCAACCGCGCGCTTGTTGTTGAGCGCGATGTGGCCGAGGCGCACGGCTTTGAGATCGTCAATGCCATCCCGCAGCTGCACGCGGGCGGCTCGTTCGCCATGACGGCGTGGGCCAATTTCAAAGACCCCGTACTCGTCGAAACCATTGTTGCCGACGCGGGGCTTGATATCGGCGGCACGCTGATCGGTATGCACCTGCGCCGCGTCGCGATCCCCGTTCGCCTGTCAATCAAAAAGATCGGCGAGGCCAACATCCTCTGCGCCCGCACGCGCCCGAAATACATCGGCGGCGCCAGAGCGGTTTATCAGGACTTGTAAACATGAAAAGCTCCTCTTGCCGACTGCAAGAGGAGCTTTTGACATTTGCAGGGGGCTTGCAAAAATCCTCGGCGAATTCGGGTGCGCGTTTCTGTGGGATTTTGTTGGATTTCCCTGTTTTGATACAGAATTCTCTTTTCATCATGACGGGAACGTGCTATAATAAAATAAACCGCTGCGGGCGGTCTATGGATTTGCAAAGGAGCGAAGCATATGAAAAAATTACGTTGGGGCGTGATCGGAGCCGGCGGCATTGCGGATCGCAGGACGATCCCCGGCATGATGCTGGCCGAAAACGCGGAGCTGATCGCCGTCATGGACATCAATGCCGAGCAGGTTGAGAAAATCCGTCAGAAATACGGCGCAAAGCGCGGCTATACGAAGGAAGAGGACCTGCTGGCAGACCCGGAGGTCGACGCCGTTTATATCGCCACGCCCATCGTCCTGCACGCAAAGCAGGCCAAACTGGCCGCAGATTACGGCAAGGATATCCTGATCGAAAAGCCGCTGGCCATGACGTCCGACGAAGGGCAGGCGGTCATCGACTACTGCGAACACAAGGGCGTGAAGATCGCGGCGGGCTTCATGATGCGCTTCGGTTCGCACGTCATGAGCATGAAAAAGGCCATCGCCGAGGGTAAGATCGGCACGGTCGTGTCCGGCTATTCGCAGTTTACGCTCTGGCTTCCGTATGAGCCCGGCAACTGGCGGCAGTGCAAAGCAAAAGCAGGCGGCGGCGCGATGATGGATCTGTCTGTTCATACCATCGACCTGATGGAGTACATCACCGGTATGCGCGTGACCGAGGTCGCGTCCATGAATGAAAAGATCGCCTTCCCCGAACCGCAGTATGACGTGGAGGACACGTCCACCATCCTCATGCGCATGGAAAACGGCGCACAGTGCGTTGTGCAGTCCAACTTCAATATCCCGGACGAAGCCTCCAAGTGGCGCGTTGAATTTTTCGGCACGAAGGGTCGTCTGCTGGGCGACACGATGATCGGCCAGATCGACGGCGGCAAGCTGAACGCCGTGTTCATTGACAAGAACGTCGCCTATTCCGCCGAGCAGACCCACGCCGACGATGTGGGCGTCGAGATTCCCGGCGACTTCGGCAATATGTACACCCGCGAGATCGAGAGCTTCTCGGACTCCATTCTCAACAATAAGCCCCTCGTCGTGCCTGCGTCCGACGCCGTGCACATCCAGCGCATCATGGAAAAGGCCTATGCCAGCGGCGAAGAGCTGAAGATCCTGAAAATTTAAGCGACACCCAGCACATCCAGCAGCGCCCGGCACTCGCCGGGCGTCAGGATGCGCTGCGCTGTACGCGGGTCCTCTGCGGACGGGGCCTGGCTCGGGTCCGGGCGGTTTTCCAGCAGCCACTGGCGCGGCGACATTCCGAGGTTTTTCTGGAAGCTCCGGTTCAGATACTTGGGGTCGGAGAAGCCGCAGGCATAGGCTGCGTCGGTCGGCGTCGTGTCGGACTGCCGCAGCAGGAGCATCGCCGCCTCCAGTCGGAGTCTGCCCAGATAATCCTGAAACGGGATATGCAGCTGCTCGCGGAACAGGTGCGACAGATACGTCTGCGTCAGCCCCTCCCGCTCCGCGATCTCGCTGAGGCGGACAGGCTCAGAATAGTGCGTCTCCAGATAGTGCAGAATGCGGTGCATCCGCTCGGCATTGCGCGTCTGCGTCATGTTTTCCGTGTCGCTCAGCACGCGGTATGGCGTTCCGCCCAGCAGGATCGCAAAGATCGCGTTGATCTGCGCCATGCAGGCGAACGGCGCTTCCGGTGTGTCGCGCAGATAATTGGAAAGCGCCAGCAGCATCGCCCGGCGCAGCGCCGGCAGCTGCTCCGGCCCCAGACAGGAGGACAGCCCCCGGCAGCCGAAGCGGATGCTGCGGATCTGCGGATAGAAGCGGGCGCAGAAGCTGTTGGAGATCTGCAGCGTCAGGAGCCTTGCAGGCGCGCCGGACGCGCACAGCTCATGGCTGCTGCCCGCGTCGAACAGCAAAATCTCGCCCGGCCCGGCCTCAAAGCTCTGCCGGTCGGTGCTGACACGGCAGCTGCCGCTCAGCACCACGCACAGCTCCAGCTCCTTATGCAGGTGCATGGGGCGGTACACCATGTCGACGATAAACATGGTGCAGTCGGCCAGCTTGGAATGGGAGATCAGCTCATATTCATTGTAAAGTTCCATTTGTTTCACCAAAAACGCATCTTTGTCGGGCGTCAGGCGCATCTTCATCGGTGATAAGCCCGCCCCGTTCCTTCATAATAACAGTAACCGGAACAAAAAACAAGGGAATCCGGGCCGCACGGCCCGAAAACAGGGAGGAAGTATGAAAAAAGGCATTTGCTGCGCAGGCAATATGATCGTAGATATCACCTATCCCATCGAAACATGGCCGAAGCAGAACGAGCTGACGCACATCACCGAGGGCATCACGCGCTCCACCGGCGGCTCGGTCTGCAACACCATTACCGATCTCGCGCGGCTCGATCCCGCGCTGCCGCTCGTCGCTTCCGGCTTCGCCGGGCACGACGCAGAGGGTGATTTTGTGCTGCAGGAGATGGGGAAATACAAAAATATCGACCTGTCCATGGTCAAGCGCAGCGGCGACACCTCGTTTACCGCCGTCATGTCGAACAACCAGACAAAAGAGCGCACATTTTTCCAGTACGCGGGCGGCAACGCCTATTACGGTGAGGACGACATCGACTGGGACAGGCTGAACGTCGATATCTTCCACATCGGCTACATTCTGCTGCTGCCGCATCTGGACGAGCCGGACGCGGAATACGGCACAAAGATGGCGAGGCTTCTGCACCGGTCGCAGCAGGCGGGCATGAAGACGTCCATCGACGTTGTTTCCGAGGCGGGCGAGCGCTTCAAGCGGCTCGTGACCCCGGCGCTCAAATACACGGACTACTGCATCATCAACGAGCTTGAGACGCAGCAGACCACGGGGGTCCTGCTGCGCGGAGAGGACGGCACGCTGCACGTGGAAAACATGAAGGCTGCGCTGCAGAAGCTCCACGAGCTGGGCGTGGCAAAATGGGCCGTTATCCACTGCCCGGAACTCGGCTGCGGCATGGACGAGGCCGGAAATTACTGCGAATTTGAAAGTCTCAAGCTCCCCAAGGGCTATATCAAGGGTACGGTCGGCGCAGGCGACGCGTTCTGCGCGGGCGTTCTGTACGCAGCGGAGACAGATATGCCGCTGCGGGAGGCGCTGAAGCTCGGCGCGTGCAGCGCGGCGGCTTCCCTGAGCGAGGTCAGCGCGTCGGACGGCGTGAAAACAAAGGACGAGGTTTTGAAGCTCTATGAGCTTTACGGAAAATAAAGAAAGAGGTCAGAGTATGAAACAGGCAGTTATGTACGGCGGCGGCAACATTGGCCGCGGCTTCATCGGCGCAACGCTCAGTCAGTCCGGCTATAAGGTCACATTCATCGACGTGGCAGAGCCGGTCGTGAAGGCGCTGCAGGAAAAGGAGCAGTATCCCGTCCGCTATGTGTCCAGCGAAGGACATGAGGACGTCGTGATCGAGCACGTGACCGCGGTCAACGGCAACGATCAGGAAGCGGCCTCCGAGGCCATCGCAAACTGCGATATCATGGCGACGGCGGTCGGCGCGAGAATTCTCAAGTTCATCGTCGGCAACATCGTCGCGGGTCTCAGAAAGCGCTGGGCACGGGACGACCGCCCGCTCAACATCATCATCTGCGAAAACCTGATGGACGCAAACAAGGTCATGGAAGGGATGCTGAAGGACCTGCTGAGCGACGAGGAAAAGAAGCACTTTGATGAAAAGGTCGGTCTGGTCGAGGCCTCCATTGGCCGCATGGTGCCCGTGCAGACCGAGGAGATGAAGGACGGCGATCCGATGCGCGTCTGCGTTGAGCGCTACGGTTTCCTGCCGGTCGACAAGGCTGCGTTCAAGGGTGAAATTCCCGAGATCACGAACATGGTTCCGTTTGAGCCGTTTGATTTTTATATTAAGCGCAAGCTGTACGTCCACAACATGGGCCACGCGACCTGCGCGTATCTGGGCGGCTACGAGGGCCGGAAATATATTTATCAGTCCATCGACGATCCTGAAATTCTGAACATCGTGCAGAACGCCATGCTGGAAAGCGCGCTGGCGCTGCATAAAAAGTACGGCGTCGGGCTGGATGGCCTGATGCTGCACATCACGGATCTTCTCGGCCGCTTCCGCAATGCCGCCCTGAAGGACACCTGCAAGCGCGTCGGCGGCGACCCGACGCGGAAGCTCGGCGCAGCCGACCGGCTGATCGGTTCGAGCCTGCTGTGCCTCGAGCAGGGCGTGAAGCCCGCGTATATCGCCGTCGGCGCAGCCGGTGCGGTGTACCGCTATCTGAACGAGGCGGGCATCGAGCAGTCGAAGGAAGAAGCGGCAAAGGTTCTGAAGGACGTCTCCGGGCTGGAGGCCGATTCGGAGCTGGCCAGGATGATCCTCGATCTGTACGCATACTTCCTTGAGGGCGAACCCGTCGCGGCCCTCCGCCGCGCCGCGCAGGCCGCAAAGACCGCCAGCCTTGGCAAGATCATCTGATCGCCCCTCTCCCCCGCTGAAATCATGAAAAAAGCCTTCCCCTTTCATCATGCACACGGCATGAGAAGGGGAAGGCTTTTTGATTTGGATTCAGGCCGCTTCTTACGCCTCCGTAGAGAACGACGCGACCTCCTTGAGTTCCTTGTCGATCAGAACGACCGTTTTCTCGCTTGTGACGAAGGCAAGATTCTTTCCGACAGGGATCACGCGGGGCAAATAGGCCGAGGTGGAGCGCAGCGTGTATGGCAGCTTGAACTCCTTTGTCACGATCAGCGGGTCGTTCAGCGATCTGAGCTCCGCGTTTCCATTCTCGTCACAGACGAAAATCTGATCATTCCAGACCGCAGCTTCCGTCTTGCCGTTTTCGAGCGTGTATGCGGTACCGCTGTTCAGCTTATAGATACACAGCTTCTTTTTCCCGTCTTCCTTCACGGTATAAAACAGATAATCTTCATAGGCGCCAACGAGCCAGACGGATTCGGTGTCGTATGCCGCCAGAGTCGTCGTCGTCTTTTGATCGAGATCAAAGCACTTGACCGTCGTCTTGTCTTGTCTTTTCTCTGCGTAGAGGATTCTCTGATTCGAGATGCTGTACTGCGTGGTGCCGATCTCCCCGCTGCTGACCAGCTCGCATTGCGAGCCATCGGTCCGGAACCGGACGACACAGTTGTCTGCACCCGAAAGGGAATAGATCCAGCCGTTGCTGTAATAGCAGCCCATATAGTTTTTGCTTTTCGCCGTGATCGCGTAGAAATTCCCGCCGTCAAGCTCGACCGTCGCAATGTAGCCCCGGCCGCCGTACTCTGCCGAGAAAAAGATCCGATCCTTTAAAATGAAGAAATCGCTGATACTCTCCTTGTCCAGTCTGTATACGCAGACCGGTTCCGCGGACGGCGTATCCTTTCGATAAATTGCGCTGACCCAGCTTCCGCCCTGGCTGATATCCTTTACATAATAGATCTTGTTTTTGTACTGAACCGTATCAACCAGATTATGCCCCGCGAAGCCTGCGGTTCCGGAATCCTGTATCAGCACCTTTGGCTTCACGGTCACGTATACCGTTCCGGCCTCCATATCCTCGTAGCTGACGGTGACCGTCTTTACACCGGCTGTGGACGAGCTGAAGCCGGTACACTCGAAGCCCGAGGTGACCTCTTCTGTTTTCTTGTCACTATACGTGACCTCAAGCGTAATGCCCGTCGGGTCAAATGGCATACTGGCATAGTATTCCGTCTTGTCAGGGCCGGTCTTCACTGTGACGGAGGTCATCTTCACCTCCGAAACCCTTACGACACACGTAGCCTTGACCCCGTCTACCGTCAGGTCGATCCTCGCCTCTCCGGGACTCTTTGCCGTGACTATTCCGTCATCATCGACTTCGGCGATGGCGCTGTTGCTGCTTTTCCATGTGATTTCCTTACTCTGATAGTCCTCCGGCGTCAGCACAGGCTTCAGCTGTTCGCTCTTCCCTGCCTCGATGTTGAGGCCATCAATCCTGACCGAATCGAGTGTCGGTGTATCAGCCTCCGTCAGCTCTTCGTCCTTCTTCGGCTCCGGAACGACATCGGTGGATGTGTCGCCGGTAGTATTCTGATCGTCAGTGGCAGTCGTGTTCTCGGAAGTGTCCTGATTATCAGGGGTGGCCGTTTTGCTGTTTGTCGGCCAGAATCTGGCAAGCAGGACCACGATCAGAATCGCCGCTGCCGCGGCAGGAAGGATCCACTTTCTGCGCACTGGCGCTTCCTTTGGCTCCTGCGTCAGCTCTCTGACGAACTCCGCCATCGTCGGTGTGCGCTGGCTGTATTGGAGCGCCATCGCATGGCGCAGCGCGGCGCTCTGCGTCTCGCTGATCTGTCCCTGCGCAGCATCCGGCTGTTCTCCCGGAATATACAGCTCATCGTTGAATACCCGGCTGGTCGCATCCTGCGGCTTTTTGCCGGTGATGCAGTATAAAATCGTCGCGGCCATCGCGTATACATCCGTATACGGCCCCTGGTTTTTCCGGGAAAACTGCTCCGGCGGCGCAAAGCCCATGCTGATCATGGCAGACATGGACTTATCGCCCAGAATCTGCCGTGCAGAGCCAAAATCGATCAGCTGGAGCTTGCCGCGGCTGAACATGATATTACCGGGCGTAATATCCCGATGCAGGATCGGCGGCGTCATCCGGTGCAGGCAGTCGATATCCTCCATCAGCGGCAGCATCAGCGGCAGCAGCTCGTCCAGCGAGAGTCTTCCCTTTTCAGACGACCGCACCAGCTCCTCCAGCGTCTTGCCCTCCAGATAGCGCATGACCAGATAGCTCGTGCCGTTTTCCTCGAAGGAGTCATAGACATCCACGATATGCGGAAGGTCCTCCACCTCGACAAGCAGCTGGCCCTCGGTCAGAAACTGCTGCTTCCCGCGCTCATAGGCCAGCTGTTGATCCGGAAAGGCGCAGACCTCCTGTGTACGCTTTCTTCGGTAGGCCCAGCAGGATGGAAAATACTCCTTGATCGCGACGATGCGCCCCAGGTGCTGATCCCGCGCCAGATAGGTCACGCCGAAGCCGCCCGCGCCAAGACATATGCCGATCACATAATGCGTGTCAAGGATCGTACCGATCGCGAGATTCGTGCCGTTGCTCGCCGTCTCCACGTCCTTCTGACAGTCCAGGCACCATGATCCCTCGATTTCCCGCATACAGTAGGGACAATATCTCATTTCTCTGTTCTCCATTCCTCGCGGCTCTCCCGTTTTTTAAAAGGCTCCAGCCAGCGCCGCTACCAGCGCTGCCAGCAGAATGACCGCCGCCGCGGCAAGCACGATCATCAGCGTCTGCTGTTGCTGCGGCGGCGGTGACGGTTCGCCTGCCCATCCGGATACATCGATCGGGCGGCTTTCGCAGCTGCCGAACGTCACTCCCGCCGCATTCTGCAGTTCGAGCCTGTACTGCACTCTTTTTGCGATGAGCGGGAGCCGGTCCCGCTGAAGCGTCTGGTTCCCGTTGCTGATCAGGTGGTATTTTCCATCGTTGATCCGCCGGAACAGCAGATAGCTTGTGCCGGCGGGCCGTTTTCCGCGCCAGCTGATCTCCAGCGTCCGCCCCTCCGGGATGGGGTGGAGCGGCAGGAAGGCCAGCTCGTCACGACCGTCAGCATCCCGATAAAACTGGTCGCAGAACTCCTGCATGGTCTGCGTCCGTGCGCTGCTCCGAACCGCCATGGCGCGCTGGATCGCCGCATCGACCGAGGCCGGGAGCTTCACGCCAAGCTCCCCCAGCCGTTTCAGCGGATCCGTCTGATGATTGGTGATCTCGGTGAGGCGGTCCGTCGCCTGAGCGGGGGTCACCCCGCTCAGGCAGTAATAGATCGTCGCCGCCATGGAATATACGTCGGTGAACGGCCCCTGACAGTTCTCCGGTCGGTACTGCTCGACCGGGGAAAAGCCCGGCTTGACAAACATGGTCTTGCCTGCCGGCGTTTTCTGGAAGCTTCGCGCGGAGCCAAAGTCCATCAACCGCAGACCGCCGTCCTCCATCATCATGATATTGTCGGGCGCAATATCCCGATGGAGCACGTCCAGCACGTGCATATCGTTGATATCCTCCATCAGAGGCCGCAGCACGGCCCAAAGCTCCTCCACGGTGAGCCGCCCCTTGCTCTTGACCAGCTGCTTCAGCGTTTTGCCCTCGAGATATTCCATGACGATGTATGCCGTGTTGTTCGCCAGAAAGAAATCCTTGACCTTCACGATGGTTTTCAGGTGCCGCAGCTCCCGGATCATCATCGCTTCCTTCAGGAATTTTTCACGTCCGGACAGATAGGTCCGTGTATATGCGCTCTTCGGAAGAATGTCCCTTCCATTGTCGCTCCGCTCCGACCAGTAGATCGGAAAATATTCCTTGATCGCAACTCTTTCGCCGCTCGCGCAGTTCAGCGCCGCGTAGGTCACGCCGAAGCCGCCCTGTCCGATGGACGCGCCGAGCAGATACGGCGCCTGCGACCCCATCAGATGTGTTCCGACAGGCAACTGGAGCTCTTTTCCGCGGAAAGCAATTTCTCCGCCGCAATACCGGCAGTATTTTCCTTCGCTCGGCCGCATACAGAACGGGCAGTACTCTGCCATGTTACTTCCCGCCCTTTCCGGTAATGCGGAACATCTGCTCCTTGGAGCCGAGCCAGAACGTATCGCCGCGGTGCAGCGTCATCGGGCTGTTGGCGTTGAGACGCTGGCCGCTGCCGACGAACGTGCCGTAGCTCGAACCGAGGTCGGTGAGCTGGACCTCTCCGTCCGCCCCGGCAGTCAGCATACAATGGCGGTGGCTGACGCCTGCGGTGCCCTCCGGCATGGCGAGACTGTTCTGGCCGCCGCAGCCGATGGTCACGCTGCCCGTCACCTTATAGCGCTTGCCCGCGAAGCAGCCGAACACGCCTTCTACGCGCAGCGCTTTGTCTTCGGTCACAGGGGGTGCGGGAGGTGCAGGAGGTACGGGGGTCGGGTCATGCTTCTTATCGTCCGTCTTTCCATCCTTTATTCTCTTGATGATCAGCACAACGATCACCGCGATCACAGCCGCGAGCGCTGCGGCCAGCACGTAGATAAGCCAGCCGGGCGCTTTGCTGCCATAGCTGAAGGGAATGCCCATGTCCTCGCAGACCTTGACGATATACTCGCTGGAGTATGCATAGTAGGTCGCGCTGGCGTCAGCGCTTTTCTGCAGATAGAGGGTGTTGATGCCCATGACCTCGCCCTTTTCGTTGACAAGCGGGCCGCCGGAGTTGCCGTGATTGATGACGGCGTCATGGGAAATCAGTCTGCAGTTGTTGTAGCTCTTCATTGCGCCGTATCTGGAAACAACGCCGCGCGTGATGGTGATGTCCGAGGTATCGGCAAGGAGGTTCGCCGACCATGTGTTCTGTGCGGTAAGGTCCGCCACGCCGGGGAAGCCCAGCGCATACACCGTTGCGGCAACATCCTTTTCGCTGACGTTTTTCGCAATCGGCAGCGTAACGTGGCCCTCAAACGGCTCTGCAGCCTTCAGAATCGCAAGATCCGGGTATGGGTCGGTTTCTTCGTACAGGATCTCGCAGGGGATCAGCTGGCTGGACTCGACGCTGATGGTTCCGTTCAGTGCGTTGAATACCACGGCATGGCTGCTCTTCATGATATAAATCTTGATTGCACTGAGATTGACCGTTACCAGATCAGAAATCGGGTACTCACAATTGACCACGTGCTTGTTCGTCACAAAATACTGCGGCGCTTCTCCGTCCTTGCCGATGCCGAACGCCGTTCCGGTGCTGCATACCTGATTGGTGACCGGGTCCATGATCAGCAGGCGGACAACGCCCTTTGCGGCATTGCTGATGTTCTTGTCGCCCGCGGCCAGAGCCGGAAGCGTCAGGGATAATGCGCAGATCACTGCCAACAGCAGGCAAGCCGCTCTTTTACAGAAGGTGTTCCGTTTCATTGCGTGTTCTCCTCTCGTTTCTCATTTGATTTCCATATTACAATTGCAGAATTATTATCCTGATCGGCCGGGGCTCTCGCCTGCAGCCGCCGGCGCATTTTCTCCAGCCATTGCTTTGCGCTGCGCGCAAGCCGGAGATCCTGCTCCATTTCTTCCTCCAGCACGTATTCCCAGAAGCCATCCGTACACAGCAGGAACGCGTGTACGCCCGGCTCCAGCAGCTGTGCATGGATCTGTGCAGCCGGTACGTCGCCCGGCTGCCCCAGCGCCTTGGTCAGGATCGCGCGATCCTTGCTGGAGCGGATCTGCGACGGCGCGATCTCACCCAGCAGCACAGCGATCTGGGACGCGCTGTGATCCTGTGTCTGAAAGACAAGCCTGCCGTCGAGAAAGTGATAGAGTCTCGAATCGCCGATATGCGCCCAGACGGCGTGTTCCGTGTCCAGCATCAGGCCGACGAGCGTCGTTTTCATCTGCTTCTGCGGCGTCTGCAGCCGCTGGATCTGCGCGTGCGCAAGCTCCAGCAGCCGCTGCCACTCCGCAGCTGAGATCGTCCCGTTCCATGCCCCGCAGACGGTTTCGATTGCCGCTCTGGAGGCTACGTCGCCGTCTCCGTGGCCGCCCAGACCGTCCGCGACCAGAAAGCACATCCGTTTGCCCATGTGCGTGCCGGTGACGCAGTCTTCATTTTTGCTTCTTCCGCCGATCGACGAGTACGCCTCCACTTGCAGCATCGTTCATTTCCTTTCCGGGCCTTCATTCCGCGGCGTCCGCACAGCATTGCAGGATGACCGCTGTATAATTGTCCTGATTGCGATAGTGCTTCTCCTGAATCCACTGATCGATTAGTTCGGCAGCCCGTTCCGCGTTCTGCTCCAGCGCTGCGGAAAGCTCCTGATCCTTCAGCGCGTTGAACACGCCGTCGCTCATCAGAATGAACACATCGCCCGGATGCACCTTGATCGGTGCGGCAGGAATGTCCACATATTTCAGCTCACCCATGCCGACGTAGCTCGTCAGGCATTCCGCTCTCCGGTCCTTGCGGATCTCCTCGAACGTCTTCTCGCCGTTGATCGCCTCGATCGACAGCTCGTGCGAATAGCTGTGGCTCCGGTTGAGCTGTTGCAGCTCGCCGTCCCGGTAGAGGCAGATCCGGCTGTCGCCGACGCTGAGATAGTCGAACATTCCGTCCCGGATGAGGCCCATGACGATCGTCGAGCCGCTTCTTCGCAGCCCGTCCGGGCCAAGCAGCTGGTCGACCGCGTATTTTGCCTTTGCCAGCAGCTCAGGCAGACGCGGCGCGGCGTTTCCGCTGGAAACAAACGTGTGCATGACGGCGGAAACGATCGTCTGGCTGACTCTGTCTCCGTCCGCGAGGCCGCCCATGCCGTCGGCGACGACCGCGAGGATGCCGTCGGGCTGCAGCGAATCCGAGGAAACGGAGAAGCTGTCCTGCTGGCTCTCCCGCGCGCCCTGCGCGTGGACCTTGCCGACTGCGACGCGGCCGACCGGGCCGGTCTGTACGGTCTTCTGCGGGATGTCGGCCGTCCGGGGCAGCAGCGTCGTGATGACCGGTTCCTTTTCGGGCTGCGGTCTTCTCCTTTTTTTGCTGCGTCTGTTATGCAGCCAGATGTATACGCCCTCTGCCGCAGCCACCAGCGCCGCCGCAAGGAATGCAATCAGCCAGCCTGTACCGCTCTTTTCGGGCTTTTCGGGTTCGTCCGCTTTGCCCAGTTTGTCAAGTACGTCCAGTATGTCCTTCGAATCATCGGTCTTCGGTTCTTCATCCACCGGGTCTGGCGTCGGGTCCGGCGTCGGGTCTGGCGTCGGCTCCGGCGTCGGGTCTGGTGTCGGCTCCGGCATCGGGTCTGGTGTCGGGTCCGGTGTTGGGTCTGGCGTTGGCTCCGGTGTCGGGTCCGGTGTCGGGTCCGGCGTCTGGTCTGGCGTCGGGTCTGATGTCGGGTCCGGTGTTGGGTCCGGCGTATCGGTAGTCCCTGTCTCTATGGTGTCTCCTCCGATATCGACGACCCCCGGCAAGGGTGCTGGTACATCAGACGGCTGATTTGTCCCGTCTGATGCATCCGGTGAATCTTCCGCCAGATCGTTTCCTGTTCCGTCCTCCGAATCGTCCGTGACCGGTTCCTGCGGCTCCGATGGCTCCTCGCCGGAGGCATCGGGCGGTTCCGGTTCCAGCAGCTCCTCGCTCAGAAGCTTGCTCTGTGTGTCTGTTGTAGCCGGTGTCTGCGTTTCCGGCGGATATGGCTGCTTCTTCGCGGCGCAGGCACACAGGAGCAACATCGCTGCCGCCAGCAGGGCGGCTCCCCATCGTCTCAGTCGCATGTGCCAACCTTGCTCCACTCAAACCCCGGCCCGCAGAGCGGAATGAACACGAACTCCGTCCGGCCAAGCTTAATCACATCATACGCGTGCAGCTCTGTAAAGTTATGCAGCGGCTCTTTGTTTACATAGACAGGATTCGATGCCTCAGCCGCATTGTAAATGAAATAGTTATTGGTATCGGAATAATACTTGATCGAGCAGTTCGTGCGTGAAATGCATCCATCCCCGGTCAGCACGATTTTATTGCCGGGGTCCCGGCCAACCATGGTGTTATATCCTCTGAGCTGATAATCGTCGCCTTTGTGTTTTCCGTTGAGCGCAACCAGCCAGCCCACGACCGGGAGCTTTACCGATCTGCGGTCAGAAGGGTCGTCGTCCCAGACCGGCCGTGTACCGTCCGTCCGCTCCTGATACGGCGGTTCCGTTTCCTGAAAGCTGCTGTTGTTTTCCTTTTGTTCGTGAACAGGTGTTGTGTGCTGCCACGTATCCACTTTCGGCGAAGCGTGATCCGGCGGCATGGTCTTTCCAAAGTCCGTTTCCGTTTCTACCTTTGGCTCCCGCACCGTCTCCGGCGTGTACAGCGGCAGTGTTCCCGAACCGTTCATATCAAATTCTCTTTCTGTCATGGCTTCCGTCTCTCCTTGTTTTTTTATGATTCCTGCGCAGACCGGACATTTGGGGTAGTCCTCCTGAAAGTACCGGTTTCCGCAAACTGGGCACGTTGTAATTTTGAGTTCCATGCTGTTTCCTCCGTTTTTTCTTTCCATGCTCTGATTATAGCTGAAATCAGGCGGGTTTTGTCGCTTATAAAGCAACATCCTTGCTTTTTGGTATACCATGTGCTACCATCTATCCATACAATATCAGGAGATGAATGTTATGGACCCGAATGAAATGACCCCCACGCAATACTTCGTCCAGAAGATCTTGAACAAACAGCCGATCGAGCCGATGGACGAGGTCCCGTTAGGCCCCAGTCTTTCCGATCTGCTCAACACCGCGCTCGGCCAGCGCGGCATTTCCGTCGCAGCCGCCGCAGAGCTTTCCGGCATCAACCGCACCAGCCTGTACAAGATCATGGACGGCACGGTCCAGCCGCAGCGGAACACGCTGCTCCGGCTCGCGCTGACGCTGGACATGGACTTTGAGCAGTGCCAGCAGCTGCTGAAGGCCGGGAGCGTTGCCCAGCTGACCAGCTCCCGCCTGCGCGACCGCATCATTATGATCGGGCTTCTGAATCAGGAGCCGCTGGACGAAATCTCCAGAACGCTGGACGAACAGGGCTTTGTCGACCTTTACGCAAAGTGCTGACCGGCTGCCGCAGGGTATCCGCCCTGCGGCTTTTTTATTGCAGCTCGGATGTGAAGTATTTCTCCATGTACTGGATGTACTCTCCGTGCTTTTCGTCCTGCTCGACCGCGTGATAATCGAACCACCGGCGCACAGATAATTTCTATGAAGTCTCCGTGCCGTCAGTTCCGCTTTCAAGGCTTTGTATGAACGCACTGGATGCATAGAGCGATTGGAAGTCTTCTTCATAGCGTTCCAGCCGCCCGCCCGTGAAGCTGAACAGGAGCAGCTTCATCCGGTGTGTAAAGAACGAATCGACCGTGAAGACCGCACGGCACCTTTCCGTGTTTTTTTCCTCAGTAAAAATGAGCCTCACAGTATCCGTGCTTCCGTCTTTGACCAGCTCATACACACGCTGGGCCGCTTCAAGCGCTTTAGCCGGCAATTGCTCATCAACGCTGAAATTGAAATGAATCTTGAGCTGCGGCGGGATAGAGGAGTCGATCTCGACCTGAACGTCCGGATAGTCTTCGATCAGCGCACGCTGGAGCCTTTCCTGCTCTTCCAGTTCGGAATATACCAGATAGCCATCCTCTGCACCGTTGACAAACGTTACATTGGTAAGCACGAATTGCGTCACAGCGCTGTCGACCTCGCCGTGCTCCGCGATATATCCAAGAAGCTCCATGAACCCGCTTCCGTCCCATGTTCCGTCTGAATTCTGAAGCAGAAGCTTCCGGAATTTGATTTTTCTGTCCCCCGGATATGTAGTCAGCTCCGCCTGAAGAACCTTCCGGTCTTCCGCAACACAGGAAATAAACAAATAGACCGTCTGGCTGTCAACCGTACCATTTATCAGCTCTGCAAGACCCGGCTCCACGTCTTCATCGGCCCACTTATGTATTTCGGCAAGAATTCCGCCGTCCGGAAGAACAGAATAATCGCAGAAGTTTGTATTCCAGAAGGGCGTTCCAACAGAAATCCCCATGTCGCTCCCGAGGAGCAGATCAAGCGCCTCGTACGGAACCTCGCTTTGCGGCACTTCAACAAAAATAATTTCGTCGTCAATGGCCGCCTGCCCGAAAACATACGGAACGTGAAGCAGATCAAGTCGTTTCTTCAGTTCCCTGATCGCCGACTCCCTCGACTCCGGATCCTCTTTTCCTCCAGAGCTGTTAAAGGAATACATTGCGCGGATAGCCGGTACATCCAGCTCTGCGGCCTGATACGCGCCCGCTCCGCTGTCTGCGGCAGTTTCCCATACCGGCCTGTAGATGAGCGCACTGTTCAGTGCGCCGCCGGTGTTATCTGCCTTCATGATATCGAGGAACGTCTGCGCTATTTTCACCTGCGCATCTCCGATTATATTATAGTTTCCATAGCAGTGGAAAACCGCAGGGTCATCCTCATCCCGGAATAAATTACTGTATCCGTCCCCGCGTGCCAGATATTTTCCATCTGCCGACAGCGACACATCCATATACAGGCAGACTGTTTTGTCCTGCGCATTATCAAATACGCTGGAGACACGTTCTGCAGCCTTGTCGGTCAGCCTGATATAGATTTCATCCTGTCCCTGCGCGTCCTTCTGCAAAGATGCGTCAACAATGTCAGATGGTTCGAGCCTTTTATAGTTGTCCACACCGGCATAGAAATATGTCTCACCGGAAACGCGGAGCACAATTGACGTTTCGCGCAGGAAACGCGCCGGCTCCTCCTGTCCAAGCAGGCTGTTCGGCAGCAGCACATAGGTATTAAAGCCCGTGCTATCCGTCCAGATCCGGTATTTCCCACCGGTCAGCGCCTGCGCCCGCGGCTCGATCTGCGCCACGGCAGTCCGGTACGAGTATATATCCATGCTGCTCGGTCCATACAGTCGTATGCCTGATACCGGTTCGCCAAACGCAGACTCTGCGGCGTCAGCCGCAGCTTGCAGCGTATCGGCTTGCAGTGTATCTGTTTCCTGCGGCGCGGTATCCTCCGGCGTCTTCGAAGTCTCCTCTGGTGTTTCCTCCTGTTTTGTGTTTTCTGTCTGTGTGTTTTTGATGGTTGGCACCGCAATCAGCTGCTGGGAGCTTTTCGCATTTCCGCTCTGCTCTTCTCTGCCGGTCAACAGCGCTACAGGAATCAGGACCAGCACCGCAATCGCAGCGATACAGCCCAGTACAGCCGGCAGCCACTTCAGTGTGCCCTTCTGGTTTTTTTGCTCCTGCTGGGGCTTCCGCTCCTTTGTCTGCCCGCTCAGCGCCTGTATCAGCTCCTCCGCGGACGCGTAGCGCCCCTCCGGCTTCAGGGACATTCCCTTCAGGATGACCTTTCCCGTATTCCGGTCAAGGCCGCGCAGTCCGGGCGGCAGCGTATCATCAAACGCCCGGTCCAGCGCCGACGGCGGCTCTTCGCCTGTCAGACAGAAATACATGGTCGCACAGAGCGAATAAACGTCTGCCGACGGCTTCTTTTCCACCGTAGAGAACATTTCGATTGGCGAATAATTCATGCGCACCACAGACTGCGATACGCTGTAACCAATGGTCCGCTCATTCGACCGCGTCAGATCCTTCGCCGTTCCAAAATCGATCAGCTTCAGCTGTCCGTCCTCTGCGGTCACCATGATATTGTCCGGGCTGATGTCCCGGTGGATCATTCCGGCTCGGTGGATCGCGTCAAGATCGCGCAGCAGCGGCAAAAACAGCTCTCGCAGGTAGGACGCCGCTATCGGACCGGTCCTGCGCACGTACCGGTTCAGTGTCTCGCCGTTGATGTATTCCATCACGATGTAGACGGTATTATTTTCCTCAAAGCTGTCATGCACTCGGACGATGTGGGAAAAGTCCAGCTTTGCCAGCAGCTGCGCCTCCTTCTGGAAGCGATGCTTCCCGTGCTGGAAGGTCTGCGCGTCCTGAATGCAGCGCACCTCCCGGCTCTGCCCGGCGTCCCGGTACGCAAAGCCGTCCGGGAAAAACTCCTTGATCGCGACGAACCGCTGCAGCCGGTAGTCCCATGCCTTATAGGTAATTCCAAAGCCGCCGTTCCCAAGCGTCGTGCGGATTTCGTACCGCCCGTTTTCCAGCGCCGTACCGTCCGGCAAAGCCGACCGGTCGCAGATCGCCTCGGTTTTGCTTTCTATTACCTCTGTTACGCCTTCTATTATCCCTGTTTCCATATCCTTCTCCCGTCTGTCCTGCGTTCTCTTTTTCTTCCATGGTAATTATAACGAATTATCTGTCATTCCGAAAGTCTTTTTTGCAAATTCTGCACTTTTTCGACATAATTTGTACGCGCCTGTTTTTTATTGAAGCAGCACCTTCATCAGGAAATTCGTCCGACCACGATTCCCAGAAGGTCAGCGCCATTCTGGATAGCCACAACCTGCATCAGTACTATGAGGCCCTCGTTATCCTTGGTGTACGCGATCTTTACCCCGCCATCGATTGCTGTGCTTCTGTAGTAAGTAAATCCCCGGCTTTCCAGATACGTCGTATATTGGTCGAGTTCAGCCTTATCATATACGTAAGCATACGTTTCACAGCAATCAACATATCCCTCCAGTCTCTCGTCGCCCTTGAGCGAAAACTCACACGCCCGGTTTGTAACAGCCTGATAGGTATTGACCATGGATTGCGTATACTTGTTTTTGTCATCCGATGCGCTGTAGGAGCGCGCGGCCTCGTCCGCATACCAGCTGCTGAACTCCTGCACCGTCCAGTTCCTGCCGCGATTAAGCTTTTCCAGCGCTCCAATTTGAAGGGCCAATCCATACGAATCGCTGTCCGTAAACCCAATTACATTGATGCCGACCAGCTCGCCATATGCGTTTACAAACGGAGCGCCGCTGCTTTCATTGGAGACTATCGCATCCGTCAGCACATACACAATGTCCCCATTCTCTGCCGCTTCCGAATCTGAAAAGAGGGCAGGAAGCAGCATTCGCTGTTCCGGGTCGGCCATATAAATCGCATCGTCATCCTGCATGGCTTCGTCACTGAGCTTCAGACATTTGCTGCTGCGGATATCGATCTTCAAAATCGCCAGATTCAAAGCCTGACTGAAATCAACGATCTGCGACACGCTGAATTTGCCGCCGTTATCGACGATAGCCGTGATCTCCGACGCACCCTCGATGGCGTTCCATGTCGTCGCAATTGTCCCGTCCTCGTCAATGAAAAAGCCCGCTTCGACAGTTTCGCTTCCGTCGACTGTCCTGACATGGAGGCTGACCGTGCGTTCCTGCACATATTGGGTCATTTCCTCCATGTTCTTGTCCATTTTCAGCTTTTCCCACCGGGCCGTGACCACGGTGTCGCCGGTGATCTTGCTGAAATCCTTATCCCAGCTCAGCTGCAGATCGCCGTTCACTGCCTCCGGCGCTTCCGCCGCGCTCCCCGCAGCTACGACCTGCTCCGTCTTGCCGGAGATCAGCTCGCCGCCATTCAGGTCGAAGCTGACCTTATAGCGGATCGGGATCCACTTGGCCGTAACGACTGTGTCTCCAGTGATGGCCGAGAAATTCCGGTCCCAGCTCAGTCTGTAATTGTCCAGCTCGGCCTGCGGCGCGGCAGCGCTCTGCCCTTCCTCTACCGTCTGCACCAGCTCTCCGGAAAGCAGGGTGCCGCCGTTCAGATCAAACGTGACCGTGTACTTCCTGCCGCACGCCGTAAGCAGCACGCACAGACAGCACAGCAGCACAGCCAGCCCATAATTGCGAATCGTTTTTCTCATAGCTCTTTCCTCCGGTCATGCATATGTCTATATATATTATAGCATAGTCACAATTTTCCTATTTGTAATTTTGCATAACTCGCAGCTTTTTCGACATAATTCGCATAAAATTTACAGCATTTTCCTCTACATATCCATAAAAATCGCCCCTTCCGTGCGGAGCATGGCAGGGGCGATATGCTGTTACAGTGTTTTGAACGTTCCGGTTCTGCACTGGATGGTGCGCAGGGCGGTGTGTTTCAGGCCGAGCATCGCGTCCATGCCCAGCGCCCGGCCGCTCGGGTCGAGCAGAATCCCGGCCGCGCCTGCGACCGCGCCGACGCCGATAAGCAGCGTCCAGAACAGCAGGATGCGCGGGCCGTCCGGTATCTTGAATGTGTCTGCATATGCGTTTTGTCCATAGCGGCTTACAGCTCCGAGAGCATATAAAGCATCTTTGCGACCTCTGCACGCGTGACCTTGCCGGTGGGGTTCAGCTTGCCCTTTGAACCGCTGATGATCTTCTGCTGGGCCATCTGCGCAAGCGCGGTTTTCGCCCAGTCGGCGATCTTGCCGCTGTCAGAGAAGGCGGAGAGCGTGTTGAGGTCGGCCTCGGGGAAGTCCTTTGTGCGTGAGAGGATCGTCATGGCCTCCTGCCGGGAGATCGTCGCGCCGGGCTTGGCCAGAAGCTGGCCGTTTGTCTTCGAGCCAGTGAGATAGCCGAGCGAATACGCCGCCTGCATCGCGGATTTTGCCCAATCGGCAATCGAGCTGCTGTCGGCAAACGGGAGCGAAACGGTCTGATACGCGCTCAGATCCGTGCCGAGATAGCGCATCATGGCAACGATGAACTCCTGCCGCGTCATGCTGGCGTCGGGGCGGTAATAGAGCTTGCCGTCCTTCGTCGAGCCCTGCAGCGTGCCCGCGTAATAGAGATCGGTGATATAGCTCTCGGCCCAGTGGCCCTTCGTGTCCGCAAACGGCTGCGCAGAGCCGACCGTGACCTTGAGCGTGAACGACGTGTCGCCGTAGGAGGCGGTAATCGTGCCGGTCAGGTCCGAACCGGTCTTGGCAGCGGCGAAGACACCACTTTCGTCGATCTCTCCAATTCCGCCCGTCACGGCCCAACTAAAGCTTTCATCGGCGGAATAGACCTGATTGCCGTAGTACCAGGCCGTAGCCGTCAGGTCTGTTTTGCTGCCGCCCGCAATATGCAGCGCGGTCAGCGGGGTGTTTTTGCCCTCCTGCTTGATGGTGATGGAGGTCGGCGCGGCGGGGATCTCAAACGTCGCGCTTGCGCGCAGACTGCCTGCCGCCGCGGTGACGGTCGCCGCACCTCTCGCGCCGGGCTCGACCGTGACGGTGCTGCCGGAGGTCTGCGTGACGTTCGTGCCGCCGAAGGTCACGCTCGTCGGGACTGCCGCCGCCATATAGCTGTTGTCAGCAGCCTTGATAGTCATGGTGAGCTTCGCGCCGGGCAGCGCGTAGCCGCCGAAGGGATACAGATACAGCTTCGAGGCCGCGCCCACGTCCTGCTTCTGGCGGACAAGGAAGATGAAGTTCGCACATTCGCGCAGCTTTCCGTCCGACGGCACATTCGCCGTCGCGCCAGAGGCGTAGCCGGGATAGGTGACGCCTGCGGCGGTCGAGCCGCCGCCGTCGAGATTCAGGGCCGTCCGGCAGCCGAGCGCAAGCATCCGCTCGGCCAGCTGCGCAAGCGTCAGACCGTCGGAATTGCCCGCCTCGTCGCAGGTATACAGAATGAGCGAGCCGTCGTTTGTCACGCCGATGGCCGTGCGGGCGGCCATTTTCTTCGCGGAATCGAGTGTAAAGTCCGTGCAGACCTGCCCGTTTTCAACCAGCATATCACCGCCGCCTGCGGCGGAGGTCACATTCTCCCAGCCGGAGGCGCAGGTGACCTGAAGCGTCATCTGCTGGCCCATGACCATGCCTCTGAGCGCGGTGAGCGCGCTTTTATAGGCGGTATCGTTCGCAACAGCAAGCAGGAAGCCGTCCTCCGGGATGGAACAGGACTTCATATCCTCCACCATGCCGACGACCTCGACGGTCAGCGACTGCCCCAGGCGCAGCTCCGCCGCACGGGAGCCGACCGGACGGATGATGACATGATAGCCCTCAATGGTATTCTTGGTGCGGGTGTCGTAGTCCTGCGAATACAGAAGCACGCCGTTCTGCTCTGTCATGGCCTTGTTATAGTTGAGCACCAGCGGCGCATCGCCGCCGTAGTCCAGCGTGACGGCGACGGTCGGGTCGCCGATGAGCGCGGAGCCATCGGCCAGAAAGCCCACCGCGTTGGCAGAGCCGCCGGAGCGCAGGATGCTGTTCGTGACGACGATGCCGTAGGGAATGCCGGTCGCCCGGTCAAAGAACGAACCGTTGATCCCCGCGACCATGCTGTAGCCCTGCTCCTCAAGCGTCTTGATGGTCTTGTTCATGGGGCTGGTGCCGTAGAGCGTCGAGCCGAAGGCGACGACGGGCCGCACCTGCGCCTCTTTTTTATAGGTAAAGATATTCTCATGCAGATTCGTCTGCTTGCCGGAATCGGAGGTAACGGCCTGCGTGCTGTATGTATAGACGGTCCCGTCCGCAACGTTCAAAGAGCGGCTCCCGACAGGCTCCGCCGCAGCCAGCACCGGCACGGCCAGCAGCGCCAGCGTCAGCACCGACGCGGCGATCCGCTTCAGCTTGTTTTTCATGATCTGTGGCTCCTTTCGAGGGAAAATAAGAGTAAAAAGGGGATACGCATTATGTTAACATGAAGCGGGAAAAAAGTAAAGAGCGCGCGCGGGAGAAATATTTTCTGCGCTGCGCATGATCAGCTCCATAGTCACAGCCGTTCCCGGCGAAGGAGCGCAAACCCCTTGCGCCGCAGGCACTCTACCGCGGGTAGACCGGGCGTTCGGACTTGTAGAGCGAAACTGGCGATTTTTGAATAGCATTTTGCGGCGCGGCGCGGTATAATATGCAGCAGAAATCAAGAACCGGAGGTCACACATGGAAAAACGTTTTCAAATCGTCACCGACTCCTCCTGCGATCTGCCGCAGGCACTGGCGGACGAGCTCGATCTTGCCGTCCTGCCGCTGCACGTTCTGATCGGGGAACATACATACGCCAACTATCTCGACGGCCGTGAGATCGGCTTCAGGGAATTTTACGACAAGCTCCGCGACGGCGAACGCGCCACCACGAGCGCCGTCAACGTCTCGGAGTTCACTGCCGTCATGGAGGAAAAGCTGAAGGCGGGCCTTGATATCCTCTTCATCGGCTTCTCCTCCGGTCTGAGCACGACGTACCAGTCCGGCGCGATCGCCTGCGACGAGCTGCGGGAAAAATACCCGGAGCGGAAGCTCATCGCCATCGACTCGCTCTGCGCGTCTCTGGGCGAGGGCCTGCTTTTGTATCTGGCCGCGAAGAAGCAGCAGTCCGGCGCGTCCATGGACGAGGTCGCAGACTACGTCCGCGAGACGATCCCACATCTTTGCCACTGGTTCACAGTCAACGACCTCATGTTCTTAAAGCGCGGTGGACGCGTCGACGCGGCGACGGCCCTTGTCGGCACGGTTCTGCAGATCAAGCCCGTCATGCACACCGACGACGCCGGAACGCTCAAGAACGTCACCAAGGCCAGAGGCCGCAAGGCTGCGCTCAAGGCCCTTGCGCAGAAGCTGGCCGACACGGCCATCAACCCGGCAGAGCAGACCGTCTTCATCTGCCACGGCGACTGCATTGAGGACGCAGAGTACACTGCCGAACAGATCCGCGCCCTGACCCCGGTCAAGGATATCATCATCAACTATGTCGGCCCTGTCATCGGCGCCCACACCGGCCCCGGCGTCATTTCCGTCTTCTTCGTCGGCACCCACCGGTAACGATACAGACGCATTGCGGCTCCCCGGACACATCTGGGGAGCCGCGTTTTTCATATCAATGAAGCTTCTATGGATCAGTCCTTCAGCGCCTCTAATGCGCCGAGCAGGAAGCGCCAGGTGCGCTGGACGGAGGAGATGGACATTTTTTCGCGCGTGGTATGGATATCGACCAGATCCGGGCCGAAGGATACGCAGTCAAGGCCGGGGAGCTGGCCCGCGAATAGGCCGCATTCCAGCCCCGCGTGGATGGCTTCGATCTTCGGGGTCTTGCCGGTCTGCTGCGTGTAGACGGCGGCGAGCTTATCGCGCAGCGGGGATTCGCGCCGGTATTCCCACGCGGGATAGGCCCCCGTCACATGAAGCGAACCGCCCAGCAGCTGTGACAGCGCGTCGATGCGGGCAAGCAGCATCTGCTTCTGCGACGAAACCGAGCTTCTGACCGAGCTGACCGCCGTCAGAACGCTGTCCGTCACATGGAAAATGCCGAGATTGCAGGACGTCTGCACCAGCCCCGGGATGTCCATGCTCATGGCCGCGATGCCGTTCGGCACAAGCAGCAGGAAGCGGACAACACGCAGCGTCGCTTCCTCCGTCAACGCCTGATCGCAGGCGGGGGCAGGCTCCAGCGCGACGGTCACACCGGGGTCGGCTGCGGCGTATTCCTTCCGGAAGTCCGCTTCGCAGGCCGCCGCGATCTCACGCGCGGCAGGCATATCCTCCTCCCGCAGGGCCAGAACGGCCTCGGCCGCATTCGGAATGGCGTTGTCCTTCAGACCGCCCGCGGCGGAAACGAGCCGGAAGGAAAGCTTGCACTGCACCGCGTTCAGCACGCGGCCCAGCAGGAGATTCGCGTTTGCGCGGCCCTTGTCGATCTCCTGGCCGGAATGGCCGCCGATGAGGCCGGAGACGGTCAGCCGCGCGCAGGCCAGCGCGCAGGGCGCGCTCGTCAGGCCAATGGAGACGTTGGCGCTTGCGCCGCCGGCACAGCTGACGGTGAAGATGCCCTCGTCCTCGGAGTCGACGTTCAGCATACGGCGGGCGGAGAGCTGCGAAAAATCAAGGCCCTGCGCGCCCTCCATGCCGATCTCCTCGTCGACGGTAAACACGACCTCAAGCGCCGGGTGCGCAATTTCGCTGCTGTCCAGCACGGCCAGCGCCATGGCGACGGCCAGAAAGGCCACCGGATGCAGCTTCAGCTTTTCAAAGTAGCTGCGGCGGCGGTCGCC
>ERZ859738.433-NODE-433-length-28792-cov-7.527612_pt1 | contig 28792 bp, 28 predicted proteins | sample MGYA00510122_ERZ859738 | MGnify/ENA primary metagenome ERZ859738 (study PRJEB30046, sample SAMN00715139) | human gut metagenome | study: EMG produced TPA metagenomics assembly of the A metagenome-wide association study of gut microbiota in type 2...
GCATCGGCGGGGCCATCGGGATTATCGCCGGCTATACGGGCGGCAAAACCAATACCGTGATTATGCGCACCGTGGATGTGTTCTATGCCTTTCCCTCCGTCCTGCTGGCGATTGCGCTGTCGGGAGCGTTGGGGGCGGGCATCGGCAATGCGCTGTTGTCGCTGACCCTCGTGTTTGTCCCGCAGGTGGCGCGGATTGCCGAGAGCGTGACCGCCCAGGTGCGGCATATGGACTATATCGACGCCGCCCGGGCTACTGGCGCCAGCGCGTTGACCATTATCCGCGTCCAGGTGTTGGGCAACGTGCTCGGGCCGATCTTCGTCTTCTCCACCGGGCTGATTTCGGTGTGCATGATCCTCGCCTCCGGCCTGTCGTTTCTCGGCCTCGGCGTGCGGCCGCCGGAGCCCGAGTGGGGGCTGATGCTCAATACGCTGCGCACGGCAATCTATACCCAGCCGTGGGTGGCCGCCCTGCCGGGCCTGATGATTTTTATCACCTCCATTTCGTTCAATATCCTCGCGGACCGCCTGCGTGCGGCAATGGCGATTAAGGAGTAAGCGATGCAACCCTTTATCAATATCGACCTTGGCGGGCCGGCGCAGCCGCTGCTGAAGGTCAATCGCCGCTGGATCCCAGGGCAGCCACCAGCCGCTGCCGATGGCGATGACCGCCAGCAGCGCGATAACCAGCATGGCCAGTTTTACCGGCCAGCGAAAGCTTTGTAGCCCTCTCATGCGCTCACCTCCTCGTGGCGGCGCAGGCGCGGGTCGAGCGCCGCGTTAAGCACATCTACCGCCAGATTAGCCAGCACGAACACCGTCACCATCATCAGGGTAAAGCACTGGATCACCGGGTAATCGCGATTGAAAATGGCGGAAACTGCGTAGCGGCCTACCCCGGGCCAGGCAAAGATATTTTCGATAATCATGGTGCCGCCGATCAGCTCGCCAATGTGCATGCCCATGGCGGTCACCACCGGCAGGGTGGCATTGCGCAGGATATGTCGGCGCTCCACCTGGCGCGCGCTCAATCCGCGTAGCCGCGCCCATATCACGTGACGCTGGCTGGCGGCGTCCAGCATGCTGGCGCGCAGCAGGCGGGCGTTGATCGCCAGCGACATAAAGGCGATGGAGACGGCGGGCAAAATCAGGTGCTGCCAGTCGCCATACCCCATCGCCGGGAGCCACTGCAGATGCACGGAAAAGAGCATCACCAGCAGAAAGGCCAGCCAGAAGTTGGGCATTGAGACGCCGAGGAAGGCAATCAGCCGTACGATATAGTCCGGCAGGCGATCGCGATGGCGCGCCGCCCAGATGCCCAACGGCAGGGAGGTGACGAGGATCAGCACCAGCGCCGCGCCGGTGAGCAGCAGGGTGGCCGGCAGGAAGTGCAGCAGGTCGTCCAGCACCGGGCGCTGGGTGGCATAGGAGAGACCGAAATCCAGGTGCAGCGCCCGCCATAGCCAGTGCAGATACTGCATTGCCAGCGGCTGGTTGAGCCCCAGCAGCTCGCGGGTCGAGGCAACCATCTCTTCAGTGGGCGGCAGGTTCGACAGGCGTAAATAATCCAGCGCCGGGTCGCCGGCGCCGAGCCGCAGCAGCAGAAAGATGATGGCGGAGGCGGCGAGCAGCAGCGGGATCAGCAGCAGCAGGCGGCGTAAAATATAGCGTAGCATTATGGCGATACCGGGGTAATCTGGTCGAAAGGGATCTCGCTGGTCACCGGGGCGAACGGGATCTCCCCGACCTCCTGGCGCGCGACCGACATCAGCGAGACATAGCTGATGGGCAGATACACCGCGTCCTGATGCAGACGGGTCAGCACATCATGGTACAGTTTTCTCCGCTGCGCCTCGTCCTCGGTGGTCAGCACTTCACTAATCTCTTTATCAATCAGTGCCTTGTCTGGCAGGCCGCGCTGGGCCTGGTAATCCGCATGCGACGGGACGCGCATCGAGCTTAAAAAGGCATGCGGATCGTAGGGCGCGCCCCAGGTGCGATTGAAGATCATGCCGAAGCGGCCTTCGCGCTGGCGCGCGTAAATGCTGCTTTCCTCCTCGCCCACCAGGGTGACCTGTACGCCGACCTGCCGCAGATTGGCCTGAATAATTTCGGCCATCGATTTAGCCAGCGCGTCGGTGCCAATAAACGCCAGCTCAATCGCCAGCGGTTGCCCGGCTTTTTGTCGCCAGGGCTGGCCTTCCAGCTGCTGCCAGCCGGCCTGTTCCAGCAGGGCGCGGGCTTTTGTCGGGTCGTAACGGCGCGGCGTCAGATCCTGCGGGGCGTAGGGGACGGAGGGGGCAAACAGGGTGTCGGCAACCTGCTGGGTGCCATACAACACGCTATCGACAAGGGTCTGTTTATCGACGGCGTAGTTGAGCGCCTCACGAACCGCCTGCTCGCGGGTCGGGCCCTGGCTGGCGTTTAGCGCCAGCATTACCGTCTCCGCCGGGGCGGACAGGCGCGCCACGTAGCCGGGGTGATGGCGAAAGCGTTCGAAGGTGTCCAGCGGCAGCAGCCCTTCATCGCCGTAGAGCATATCGATTTCCCCGGTTTCGAACGCCACCGCCCGGCTGGTGGCGTCAGGGATCACCTTGATGGTGATTTGCTGTAGCGCGGGTTTGCGACCCCAGTAGCGCTCATTGCGCACCAGCACATCGCGCTGATTGAGCTGCGAGCTTGCCAGCCGCCACGGGCCGGTGCCGATCGGGGCTTTAATGCCCCTGGCGGTGCCGCCATCGATAAACTGCGAGGGCGCGATGAAGCGGAACGGGCGGGGCAGGGCAAGCTCTTGCAGTAAGGGGGCGTAGGCGCTTTTCAGGGTGATCTGCAGCTCGGCAAGGCGCAAAAACCGTTTTGGTAGAACGCTTTGGCGTTCTGGGCGGCATGATGACCGCCGGACACGTCGATCCGATTCTTGGCTCTGTTGCACCCGGAACGATGTATGACGAGGTTGTTTCGCTGCTTGCAAAGGCGCATCCGCAGAGCGTAACGCCTGTCACGCGAAATGGCCGAGAGGTTCCGGTCGATGCGGAAGAAGCCAAAACCATTCTGCAAAATCTGGTTCACGAAAACGGCGTACAGCTCTTTCTGCAAACGACCGTCATTGACGTTTTGAAAGAGGAAAACCGAGTTGCAGGCATTGTGCTTTCCACACCGACGGGGCTGATGACAATTCGCGCGAAGTGCATTGTGGATGCGACCGGAGATGGCTTTGTTGCCATGTCGGCGGATGCCGAATACAAGGTCGGTCGTGACGGAGATGGACATTGCCAACCTGTAACATTGGAATTTGTTGTCGATCAGGTAGATGAGAGCCGCGCTATCACCTGCTTTGGCGGCAGCGACCCCGTCTGTTTGCCGGATGGACGGAAATACGCAGAATTCTGCAAAGAAGCAAATCAGGCGGGTGAACTTCCGAAAAACGTCACAATCGTCCGTCTGCACCGCACGCATTACGCAGGTGAACGAAGCGTCAACGCAACACAGGCCAACGGATACGACACATTGTCTTTGACCGGAATCAGCGATGCAATGACAGATCTTCGCAATCAGATTGCAATGGTTGTGAAGTTCTTGCAGAAAAATGTTCCCGGTTATGAAAACTGCCGTGTCAAATCTTCTGCGGATGTTCTTGGCGTGCGTGAAACGAGACGGATCATGGGAGATTACATTCTTCAGGACTCCGATGTTGAAAACGGTGCACATTTCCCGGATGCCATTGTTCATAATGCGTGGTTCCTGATCGACATTCACAATCCGACCGGCGGTGGACAAGCGGAAAAACATTCCCAGCCAGCAAAGCCATATGACATTCCTTATCGCTGCTTCCTCCCGATCGGCATTGAGAATCTACTGGTGGCCGGACGCTGCATTTCCGGTACGCACCGCGCACACGCATCGTACCGTGTGATGGCAATCTGCATGGCGATGGGTGAAGCTGTCGGTGTTGCGGCGGCGCTCAGCGCACAGCGCGGCGTCGCACCGAAAAATGTTCCTGCGGAAGACATTCAAGCCGTTCTTATGAAACGCGGCGTGCAGCTGTTTGATAACAGCAATTCGTAAAATAAAACACATTTGGCTCTTGTGATAAACTCCGTTTTCGGAGAAAATCAATACAACAAAATCTATTGGAGGTACATGAAATGAAACGATTCCTCGCGCTTGCACTGTCGCTGCTGATGCTCTTCTCTCTGGTTGCTTGCAGCGGCAACACGGCCCCCGCAGCGGATGCGGACAACACCCAGCAGACCGAAGCAACTGCACCTGAAACCCCCGACAACGCGGAACAGCCGCAGGAAAGCACCGAAACGGTCACAGGCGAACCGAAATGGCTTGCCGACGACACTTCAATTTCCGGTACCGTTCGCTTCTGGATTCCCTTCAAAGGTGAGCAGGGCATGAACGATCTGATTGCAGAATTCAACCAGACTTATCCGAACGTCACGGTTGAATTGACCCCCTACAGCAACAACACCGATGGTAATACCGCCGTCAACACTTCGCTGATGTCCGGCGAGATCGACGTTCTGTGGAGCTTCGAGCTGCACAATACGTTCAAGCGTTGGGAGAACGGTCTGTATATGGACCTGACCGACTACCTTGCAGCAGATAACATCGACCTGACCGAAAACTGGGGCACCGACAGCTACACCTATGACGGCAAAATCTACACGCTCCCCGCTGGCGGCCGTTCGTTCTATGTTGCCATCAACAAGACCATGTGGGACGAAGCTGGTCTGGGTGAAATTCCGACAGCTTGGACGTGGGATGAGTATCTGGAGGCCTGCAAGGCCATGACCAAGACCGACGATGCAGGCAATGTCACCGTTTACGGCGGTTCCGAGTATCAGGCAATCAACTCCGTTATGAACACCATGTATCAGGTTTACGGCAAGAACGCCATGTACCATGAGGACGGCACCTCCAGCTTCGACGATCCTGTCATCCAGAAAGCGCTTGCCCGTGAGGTTCAGGCTGAAAATGTCGATCATATCTGGTTCCCGCTGACAACATACCGTTCGGACAACATTCAGGCGCAGACCACCTATCTTGGCAAGCAGGTTGCTTCCTGCGTCAACACCAACCTGGTCCGCTTCATTCGCGACACCGAAACCTATCCGGTTGACTTTATCACGACCTTTGCACCGTTCCCCACCGAAGAAGCTGGCCAGGACAACCACATGGAAGGTATTTCGACCTTCTCCCATGTCGGTATTGCTGCAAACTGCAACATGGACAACTTTGATGCGATCTATGCGTTCCTGAAATACGCCGCAACTGACGGCGCAAAGTATCTGGCAATGGCTGGTCATATGCCGACTTGGACCGGCACGGATGTTTCCAACATCGTATCTCTGATGTTCGGTTCTGAGGAAGCCGCTGCCAAACTGATTGACGTGGATGCATTTAAGAATGTTGTCTGCAACTTCGACGGTCTGACCTACGTTGATACCGAACTGACGGCTTACAGCGAGGTCAACAGCCTGATGCAGGAATATGTGATGTATGCGCACAACGACGAGTTGAGCGTGGAAGATGCGCTGAGCGAACTGAAGGTTGAAGCGGACGCTGCGATTGAAAGTGCTGGCTAAATCTTAGCGACCCAAAGCAATTTCAAGAGCATTTGAAAAGTACAAACGCGCCGGATCTTACCATTCGGCGCGTTTGTACCCAAAGAGGGTATTTACATGAAGAAACACAAGTACAAAGATAACTTGACGGCATTTACATTTTTACTGCCGACAAACGTTATTTTTATCACGTTGGTTGTCGTTCCAATCTTGTTCTCTGCGTTTTTGTCCTTCACGGACTGGAACTTCCTTTCCGGCCTGTCCGGTATCAAATGGGTGGGGCTGAGCAACTTCAAAAAGCTTCTGGCAGACAGAACCTTTGTCCAAGCTGTAAAAAACACATTCATCTATACAATCGCCACAGTCCCTGTTTCCATTTTTATTGCGCTGGTTCTGGCCTATGTATTGAATGAAAAAATCTATGGCAAGAAATTCTTGCGCCTTTGCTTCTTTATCCCGTATGTCTCCAACGCCGTCGCGCTGGCGGCAGTCTTCAAAGTCCTGTTCCGTGAGAACGGACCGATCAATATGTTTTGCCAGTATGTCCTGCGCATGGAAGAACTTCCGCGCTGGTTTGCTGATTCCAGTCTCAATAAAATTCCGATCATCCTGTTTTTGATCTGGACCTCGATTGGCTATGAGCTTGTTGTCTATATGGCAGCAATTCAGAATATCTCTCCGTCGCTTTATGAAGCGGCCGAAATCGATGGGGCCAACAGCTTTACAAAGTTTATTAAAATTACCGTTCCGCTGATTTCCCCGACAACATTCTATCTCGTAATCGTTCGCCTGATCGCAACGTTCAAGCTGTTCACGGCGGTAAATATTATGACCTTTGGTACCCCGGCTCGTGCAAATACAACCATTGTGACGCGTATTTACGAAGAAGCCTTTAACAACTATAAGTTTGGCTATGCAAGCGCGGAAGCATGGGTGCTGGTGCTGATTATCCTTGCGATTACTGCCCTTCAATTCTGGGGTCAGAAAAAATGGGTTCACTACTAAGGAGGGCGTAGGTATGGAGCGTCAGAAAACACTGATAAAACTCATAAAAACGCTGATCGTTACCGGAATTGCGCTGCTGTTTTTGCTGCCGCTGCTGTGGATGATCTCCGGCTCTCTTAAAACGCCGCTTACGATTTTTGATTATCCGATCAAATGGATTCCGGAATCCCTGCAATGGAAGAACTACGCTGAGGTCTGGACAAGTGAATCCATGCCGTTCTGGCGTCTGTATTTCAACTCGACATTTATTGTGGTGTTCAGCCTGATCGGACAGCTTCTGTTCGCATCTCTGGCAGCGTATGCCTTCGCCAAACTGGACTTCAAAGGAAAAGACCTCTTATTTATGGCTTTTCTTGCCGCAATGATGATTCCCACGCAGGCAACCATTATTCCGCGATACATGATTTTCCGCACAATCGGTCTGTACGATAACCTGTGGGCAATTATTTTGCCATCGTGGTTCAATGCAACAGCGATCTTCATGCTTCGTCAATTCTATCTCGGCATCCCGGCCAGTTTAACGGAAGCGGCCAGAATTGACGGCGCCAGTCATTTTAGAATTTGGTCGCAGATCACAATGCCGCTTACAAAACCCGCAATGGTATCGCTGGCAATTCTCGGCTTTATCGCATCATGGAACGAATATCTCTCGCCGCTGATCTTCTTGATCGATAAAAAGTATTACACAGTTGCGCAGGGCATCCGGTTCTACTTCTCTGATGAAGCGCAGGAATTCAACATCACTATGGCCGCGGCGGCGAGTGCAATCGTCCCAGTACTGGTTCTGTTCTTCTGCTGCCAGAAGTATTTCATTGAAGGTATCGCCACATCCGGCATGAAGGAGTAAACAATGGATTTTACAGTCAGTGCATTAAGCTTTGTCGGTCCAAAAATGAAATGGATGGCGCAGCTTCCCAAAGATATGGGCATTGAAATTTTCTGGGAATACGGAAGTGAGGACTACTGGAAGCAAATGCTTCCCGTCCTGCTTTCTGAAAGAAGCGGTGCGTTCAGCATCCACGGTCCATCTGTCTGCGAAGATATTTCTCAGGCAGGAAATACAGAAGCAATTATGAAACGGCTGTGCAGACCCTTTGATGTCTATCACCAGTTTCATAGCCGATTTTATGTGCTGCATACCAACGGAAAAATGCCGCCGAACTTAACACCAGAGGAATCAGCACAGCGAAGAGCGATTGCACTGGAACGCATTGCTGCTTTCCAAGAGCGATGCACAGCGTCCGATGTCACATTGGTCGTTGAAAACGTCAATGGCGCTCCTGGTATTCCTCCACTGTTCTCGCAGACAGATTTTCTGGATATTTTCAAGCAGCTTCCTGATCTCTTGTGCCTTTTGGATACCGGCCATGCGCTTATGAGCCAGATGGATATTTCTGCGATACAAAAAACGCTTGGCAGCCGAATTTTTGCCTATCATGTGCACGACAATGACGGAACTGCCGATCAGCATAAGCGGATCGGACAAGGCGTCTGTGACTGGACAGAATGGGCTGCGCATTATCAGCAGTACACGCCATCGGCTGAAATCGTTTTTGAATATGACGGACTGCCGCAAGTATCCGTCTATCAGGAAGACCAACTTTATTTAGAAAAAATTATCACGCATAGGACTTAATGAAAGGAATGATTGTCCATGTCTTGGCTTAACTTAGAAGGAAAAGCAGTCATCGTGACCGGAGGTGCATCCGGAATCGGCAAAGCGATCGTAGAAGAACTGCTTGCCGACGGCGCGCAGGTCGCTGTATGCGATATGAACCCGCAGCCGCCCGTATTTGAAGGAAATACGGAAAATATGATTTATATTCACACCGACGTCACCAGCCGCCAGAGCGTGGAGGATATGGTCAAGCAGACCGTAGATACCTTTGGGAAGCTCGACGCCATTGTCAATAACGCAGGCATCAATATCCCGCGTATGCTGGTGGATGAAGGCAATCAGTATGAACTGGACGAAACAGTCTGGGACAAGGTGATGAACGTCAATCTGAAGGGTCTGTACTTCTGCGCGCAGGCCGCGGCAAAGGTCATGGTGCATCAGGGCTTTGGCACGATTATCAATATGTCTTCGGAGTCTGGACTTGAGGGTAGCGAGGGACAGAGCGTTTACGCGGCCAGCAAGAACGCTGTGAACTCGCTGACGCGCAGCTGGGCGAAGGAGTTGAGCAAGAAAGGTCTTCGTGTTGTTGCCGTCGCACCCGGTATTCTGGAAGCGACCGGCCTTCGCAGTCTCTCTTACGAAACGGCGCTGGCTTACACGCGCGGCATTACCGTCGAAGAGCTTCGCGCGGGCTATGTGAAGCCCGGCATTACCCCGATGGGCAGAAGCGGCAAGCTGACGGAAGTAGCAAATGTCGTGGCGTTTTTAATCAGTGACCGCTCTACTTACATTGACGGCGTTACCATCAACATCGCCGGCGGCAAAACCAGAGGATAAGGAGTTTTATTATGCGGATTCGCCCAGATACCCCCGTACTGCTCATGCTGGCAAAAGCCTGCAATATTATACTGTTGACACTGGTGTGGGCTGTTTGCTGCGCACCGGTCGTGACGATCGGCGCGGCAACAACGGCACTTTATACCGTTATGTGGCGAATCAGTGCCGGGCAGGACGTTCGCGTCATACGGGAATTCTGGGATGCTATGCGCACAAACTGGAAGGTTGCAACAGCGTCCTGGGGGATCATGCTGCTCGTCGGGTTATTGCTGGCTGGCAACATGGTTGCACTTTCCGGGGTTCAGGCACCACCTGCTCTTTTGACACTGATGAAGGGCGCTGCTGGGCTTGTCCTGATTAGTTATCTGATCGTCCTACACTATCTCTTTGCGGGCATTGCAAAATATTATGTGACAATTTCGCAAGCTTTCAAAAATGCTTGGTTGTGGGGCATGGCTTCTTTGCCGCGGACGCTCGTGCTGTTTTGTCTGAGCGCTGTATCTGTAATCCTAGTCTATTTTCTGGAATGGCTTTCCATTGTTCTGCTCGCTTATACTATCTATTTGCAGGCAGTCATTCTGAATCATATTTTCCTGCAATACGAAAATCGCAAACACGCAGAGCCTTAATTCTCATATCTTCAAACACTATACGCTGAATGCATTTATTCGGAGGACAATACATGAAAAGATTTCTTTCCGTTTGTTTGTCTGTTGCACTTCTGGTGATATTCTTTACGATTTCAATATCAGCAGAAACCTATAGCGTTATATATGTCAATGCTCTTGGAAATAGCGAAAACGATGGACAAACAGCGCAAACACCTGTGCAAACTTTATCACAAGCATACGAAAAAGTTTCTAATAATGGCGTAATTGTCATTATGGGCGACATTACGCAGTCCAGTATGATTTTTCCGGAAAAAAGTGTAGTGCTAACCGGACAGTATCAGAGTAATAACTATCATGGACGTATTATCGGAAACGCAACCGCAAAGACCATATATGAATTTACAGCCGCTACAACAATAGACCATTTGGTAATTAACAATCCGTATAGCGCTGGTCTTGAATTTTTCAGTGGTCCTAGTTTGACATTTGGCGAAGGAATGGAATTTCAATCATACGGTTCCAAAATTACACCAACGTCCGTAAATGGCGGAGCACCAGCTTATCTGAATGGAAATAGAATTGCTGTGCGGATGGGATCATCATCCAGTAATTGCGTTTCCACAGTATTTACAATGAAAAGTGGGACGTTAAGCTGGATTGCGGCTGGGAATAATAAAAGCAAGGCAGTCGAAACTGCGACCATACATCTCAGCAATGGAGCATCTGTTACTGATTTTATTCAGGGCAGCGGCACCGCAGGCAGTCGAGTTGATAATCTGTCACTTCATGCAGAAGGAGCAACTATCCCGAGAATTTGTATTGCTGGCCACGGTTCTGCCATTTTAGGTAACGCAGATATAACCTTAACAAACTGCAATATCGGGACAATTCTCCATGCAAGGCCCGAAAATGCCACTGGCACAATTACTGGAAATACCACAGTTCAGTTGAGTGGCGGTAAACTTTATGAAATCAACGGAAATCTCCCTGACCAGAATCGACTTGGTGAAATATCTCTCATATTAGATGGTTTAACCGAAGAAGAAGGTATGACAGTTTTGGGAAACTTCTCTGGATGGAACCATATCACTGTTACTGGCCACAGCAGTTTATATCTTTCGGAAGCATACCAAGGACCTTCCGGTGAGGATTTCTTTGTGAGTGACGAATCTAGTGTGATGTTAAGCAGTGAAAAAAATTACACCGTTCCTGATCATGTAGGAAATGGCTCCGTAACCCTTGGGTTCAAAAGAGCAGATTATGAAGTTCGCAAGTTGACAACAGTATCGATGGACACCAGCAAAGCAAATAACGTTCAGGGAACAGCCATCCATGATAATTATGCTGTAATTTTGTCTCACCCAGGCGTTGCATCCATTGTTGAATTGTCAGATGATGGGACTTCTATCCTTTTGGACACCATTCATCTTGGGTCGTATAATACTGGCGACCCGGAAGCTGGTGCAGCAAACCATGTAAACCAGTGTATGTTTGGTGCTGAAAAATGGGACGAGAATGATCCGCTTCCGTTACTGTATGTGACAACTGGTAATAGCATCGGATATAGCAACGATGGCAGCGGATATTGGGCGCGCTGCGCTGTGGAACGTCTTACCGTAGATGAAAATGGGTCTTGGAGTGCACAAACAGTGCAGGTAATATGCTTTAACGATCAAGGCTTCTGCCCGGCAAACAATGCAAGCGGGCTGACGCTCTGCTCCGACGGTCAAAAGCGACTGCTTTATAAAGACGTTGATGGTTTTAAGAACATTAACAACTATCAGAAAGTTTCCTTTGGCTGGCCTGCTTTCTTTGTCGATTACCAGCCAACTTCCATTAGTCAAGGAAAGCTTTACATTTTCGGAGCACGCTATCGCACCACAGTTGCTCAAGAGGAAGTCGCAAAAACTCAGTTTGGTATTACATCTTATGCAACAGATAACAACTACATCATCACAGAATTTCAGCTCCCTGCTTTGCCGGAGCAACTACCAGAAAGTAGTTCCTACGCATTGAATCATCCGGTTATTTTAACGCCAAACGATATTATTGGACAGTTTGAAGCGCCGTTCGATGTTTATAGCACACAAGGCGGTTCAATGTATAATGGACGAATTTACTATTCCTTTGGTTTTGGTGGTTCGGCAAGGGGCAATGCCGATGCAATCCGCATATACGACGTATCCGAAGCGAAACAACTGAAAGCACTTGATTTAAGCACGACTGCATTTGCCGCGTTTGAACCGGAATGTTGCTGCTTTTATCAGGGAAAATTAGCACTTAGTCTTCAGAACAGAGATATTTGGATTTTCGATTATATCAAAGGTTTAGACTAGAAATTTTAGTTTCATCTGTTTGAATTGGTTTTAGCAAAATCCTCTCTCCTTTTTGGAGAGAGGATTTTGCTTTCCCTTTTCATATTTGCAGCAGCCGTTATCGTAGACCATAAGGAGGGCAAAAGCGACCGATTGCCTATCACAGTTCTATTTGTATTCCATAAGGTCAAAGTTTGTCTAAGTGGGTCAAAGAATGGCAGAAAACCTGCAAACTGTTCAAAAATGTTGTAATCTAATATCAGCTCGAACGGGAAAGGAATGTATAACATGAAGGATGTTCAGAACGCTATATACTCCATCGTCGAGACACGCGGAAAAGAATGTTATTGCATTTTATGTCATGCGATTGACATTGCAATCGAACACCAGCCGAATATGCCGCAGATGCAGTTTATCTGTAATGAGGTTTGCAAACGTACCAAAAAACGGACAGCCGCAGCCATTTCCAAAGCGCTGAACCGTGCGACAAAGGATATTTGGCAAAACGGAAAACGAGATATGCTGCGCTGCTACTGGATTGAAGAAGCGCCAACCGCAAAAGAACTAATCTGTTTGATCTCAGCAAAACTTTGGGCTGACCAGCAAAGCAAAGCATAAACTCCCGATCTGTAACTGTGTGTTTTGATTTCGTATTTTTTTACTCCTACATGTAGCGTGCAGCAAATCTTTCAATCACAGGTGTCCTGTCCAGTCTACGAGACAGGCATCTGAAGCGATTTTGGCTTGTCCCAACTTGGGACACATTGCCCGTCATAACTCGTCCCAAATTGGGACACAATCTTTGATTGCCATTCTGGAAAAGCGTACTGGATTCAATACGCTTTTGCGGACTGACAATCCCACTGACAACTGAATAGGGTCAACGGATACGTTTTGTATGTGCGAGCCTATGGGTGCGCGGGGATGCGCGGAATGGGAGGTGATACCGATTCTGGCGCGGAGCGAGAAACACCTGCATGGAGAGCGATTCATGGCTGGATCGTGCGACGACCGCATACAAAGAACAATGATACTTGCGTTAGCCATACGTCACAGAATGGAACGCCCCGCCATCAGTATGGGGGGAGGTGCAACGCCTATGGAGCAGTTTGCCGCTGCCGTCTGCCCGACCTATGAGAAAAATATCAAAACTAATTCGTGAGGAGGCGGTTTGTTTGCAGCCTGACGTGTGTGAAGTTCTTCATGTAGATAAGGCGAACCATACGCTTTATCTGAATGTCAACGGCTGTATGGTCACAGCAATTTGTGCAGAACGGCGCGACGATGAACTTTGTCGGCAAATGAAATCTATTCTCTTAAAATCCTTATCTCCCGCGAATGTTCGCGTCGAGAAATTTGACAAAAATGATGATATATGAGATAATATTATTAGGAATATCCGGAATTGCACCTTGAAAATCAAATATTTTAGATATGTCAATTCATCATACATCATCGTCGGATTTCAGAAAGGATGGATTGACTATGAATCAGACAAATTATCTCCAAAGTTATATCTTCGACAAACAAACTGGATGGCGGATTGATCTTCCATCTTATATTGCCCCCGGTACGCGTGTCCTTTGCCTTTACCGTGTTTCAACTGGAAAGCAGCTATACCATAACGAGCAGAATCAAGCAGATATTCCGATGCAGCGAATCCGTTGTCGAGACTTTGCAGAACAGCAAGGCTGGACGGTGGTATGCGAACTGCAAGAGGAGGGGGTTTCCGGTCATAAGGTCAGAGCTGAAAAGCGCGATAAAATCCAGACGATCAAAAGCTACGCGTTGGAGCACAGATTTGATATTCTGCTTGTGTTTATGTTCGATCGTATCGGACGAATCTCCGATGAAACACCATTCGTTGTAGAATGGTTTGCACAGCACGACATTCGCATCTGGAGCGCTGTTGAGGGTGAGCAGAAATTTGAAAGCCATGTGGACAAACTGACCAACTATATCCGCTACTGGCAGGCAGATGGCGAAAGCCGGAAAACCGCAGAGCGCGTAGCAAACAGTATGGCAATTCTGACCTCCGAGGGGTGCTATACCGGCGGCGGTCTGGCTTACGGCTATAAATATATCCGAACCGGGCGTACCAACAAGCGCAAACAGGAAGTCAATGATCTTGCCATTCGTGAGGATGAAGCCGAGGTTGTACGAATCATGTTTACAAAGGCACGTTATGAGGGATATGGTTCTCAGCGCGTCGCAAACTACTTAACAAGGAACGGCATTAAGAACCGCGAGGGAAAGAACTGGCACCCATCCACGATTAAAGCAATTCTACGCAATCCGCTTTACATCGGCATTATGCGCAGCGGCGCAACACGCTCGCCTGTGCAAGAGCATCTTCGCATTATTGATGATGAAACATTCTATGTGGTGCAAGCAAATCTGGATGCCCGCGCAAATATGTATGCGAACAAGCCGCATACGCCGGTCGCTACTTGCAGTAACGCACTTTTGTCCGGCTTTATTTTCTGTGGTCACTGCGGCGCTCGACTTTGTGTGACCACCAGTGGAAAGGGACGGCCCCGAAAAGACGGCTCCGACCCGACAAGAACGCGGTACACCTGCCAAACCAAAAGCCGCACGCATGGCGACTGTGACGGTCAGACCGGCTATACAGTCAGAAAACTGGACGCCATGATTGATACGATTCTACATGGTATTTTTGCCAGAATCGGCAGTATGCGCCGTGAAGATGCAATCCGCGCGTGTTATTCTGGAAACCATGACGCGCAGCAAGCCATTTTCCAAAAGGTCAAACGTGACTACGAAAAGGCCGAGCAAAATCTGCAAACACTGAAAGACGAAGTTGTAAAATCTCTTACTGGTGAAAGTGCATTTGAACCAAATATTCTGGATATGGCAATTCGTGGTCAAGAAGAAAAATGCGCAGAACTGAGACGTGCAATGGCGCACGCCGAGGAAGAAGCAGCAAAGAGCCAAGCCGCAGCGGAGCACATTGCCAAACAGTATGATGAGATTCTGGAATGGGCACAGCTCTATGATAATTGCAACATTTCCATGAAAAAAGTGATTGTTGCAAATATGATTGACCGCGTGGACGTTTTCCGGAATTACCAACTTACAATCAGGCTAAACATCACTATCGAGCAGTTTTTGATTAGTTTAGAGAATGTTGCATAACACGTCAGATTCCTTGTTGTGGGGGTACACACGCCGTATTCTCGCAATGGGGGCATAGAAGATCACTACTTGGAGAGCGCATGACTGGCAGTCATGAGGTCAGCGGTTCGATCCCGCTTATCTCCACCAAACGATTAAGACTGGAAATCAAACGATTTCCAGTCTTTTTCTTTGCTTTTACGAATTTTTATCGTCAAAACAAGCAACCTGTCCGGTGTGCCGATTTTCTGCATTTTTTGAAAAACCCGCATCAAAACCCACACGGGGCAAAAAACAGCGCAGGAAAATCATTGTTCTCCTGCGCTGTTTCTGCATCTGTGGTTAAGAGAAATTTCCGAGGTTGTGCGCAATATTCGCAAGCTTTTCAAGCGTCAGCGCATGGGCCTCCTGCGGGGAAACCTTCATGCCGTTGATGGTGCAGTTGATCTGCTTTGCAATCATCGTGCCGATGTTATGGCTGTCATAAGAGGCGTTGTGGACTTCGTTCGCACTCATACCGTTGCTTGCCATCATCCATCTGATCTGGTCCATGTTCTGGCTGAAGTTTCTGTCCTCAACTGGTGTCAGGACGTGTTTCTTCAACATAGCCGTTACATCCGGTGGGGTAATTCCCTCGTCCTGCATCGTGGCTTTGATGCCGCCCATGCCGTGCAGGATTCCGCCCTGGTCGTAGACCTTGTATGCAATGCCATACTTGTCTGTGATGGATGTTGTCCCGTCTGCGTTTTTCACCCAATGGGAACCATCGCCACCGTCCAGTTTCTCACCGGCGAGTGCATTGTTCAGGAAATTCAGGCCGTCCGCGCTGGAAATCTTGTAGTCATCGCCCTTTCCGTCCAATCGTTTTGCAAAGACGGTGCCACTGTATTTGGGGCCAGAAGCCGAGCCACCGGTAGAATCTTCTGTTCCACCAGAACCGCCGTTTGGATATACAGTGTAGGTAACGCCGTCCTTATCAACGATTGTGACTGTTCCGTCCTCATTCTTCGTCCATGTGGAGCCATCGCCGCCTGTCATTGTAGAACCGGCAGGCTTATTGTTGATGAAATCCAAGCCCTTATCGCTGCCGATTTCGTACTTATCGCCATTCTTGGAGATACCGTACAATTTCTTGGCAGTGTCATTTACGGCGTCGGAAAGCTGCGACACATCGAATCCGAACTGTTTGAAAAGCTCTGCGTTTTCCTGAATGATCTGACGGAGTTCCGGCGTTGCGTTTTTCCAGATATCCTGCAAGATCTCGCCAATGCCGCGTGTCTTCTCCTTGATGGATTTCAAAAAATCTTTGTAGGCCGTTTCCAGATCGTCATACCGCTCGTTGATCGTTTTCTTCTGCGCTTCCAGTTCGGCCAGTGCGGCCTCATAAGCCATGTTCGCCTTGAAGTCCTCAAGGTCTTTCTTGGCCTCGTCCAAGGCTTCCTGTGCGCTGTCAACCTCCTTCTGGTCAGCCACCCACTCCCATTGACCGGTACGGGCATTAAATTGCCGGACGGTCCGCTCGTTCTGCGCGTTAGCAAGCTTGGCCTGTGCCTGTTGGACTGCGAGAATTTTTTCCTCTAGCGTAAGCTGCTCGTCGCGAGTTTCCTTCTCCTGTTTAAGCGACTCGATCTGTTTGTCGATTTCGTCCAGTTCATTTTGTCGCTGCTCAGAAAGGTCGGAAAGCTTGTCCGCCATAACGTCTTGCAGTTCGTTCAGCAGATCATCTGTGCTTTTCAGAGTGCCATTGATTTTTTCCTGCCACTCCCACCATTCGGCAGAAAGCGCGTTAATATCCGACTGGCTTCCGCCGATGGACCGCAGATACTGCGCCTGCGCATGGAGCGCCTGCTGGATCTGCCGCATCTTATCCTTCTGCGTGTCCTCGCTGGCATTCTGCTTTTCCAGCAAAGTCAGCTCGGATTTCAGAAGCTCGACCTTTTGCTTGTACGCGTCGAGATTTGCATCGGATGAGCTGCCTCCGCCGCCACCGGTTGAAGTTCCGGTATAGTCGGAGGTGTACTTTGAAAGCTCCTCCATCTGCCTCTTGTACTCTTCCTGCTGTTTTTTGTAGTACTCAGAGGACTTCTTCAGCAGGTATTGAGAAGACCACTGTGCATAGTCTTCCGCGTCCTTCTTCCAGTTCTTTCCCGTCTGCTGATTGAAAAGTCGGCGCATATTGAATTCCTGATTCTCAGCCGACCATGTGTTGGAGGTCATACCGGGAATCAGGCCGATCATCTGTTGAATCTGTTGAGACGTAATAATTGCCGAGGAACCGACAGCCTGAATCTGCGCGATCAGGTTATTATAGTTTGCCGTCGCAGCCGCATTTTGCAGTTCCAGCTCTTTTTTCGCCAGATCTTCAAGGGCCGTATTTGTGGTGAGCGCCTTTTTCGCGTGCTCGGTCAATTTTCCGTTTGCGTCGAACAGGGACTTCGTAAGTTTTGCAGCGGCGGTGTTTGCGTCATAGGTCGCGACCTCGACATCTCCAAGCGCGCCAGTCATATCGTCTGCGCTGTCGGCGGCCCCATCCTCTGCATTTTTAAGCTTCCATGTACCGTCCGCCGCTTTTTCGCAGGCACTCCGATATTCCCACGTTCCGTCTGCGAGCTGTACAAAGCCCTGCGCAAGTCTGGTGTTTGCGCTGTCGATATATCCGAGTTCATCAGCCAGTTTTGCGGATTCCTCAGCCGTCAGCCCGGTATTATTTGCAATGAATTGAATCGCGTCTCCGGCGGACAGTGATGAAACTTCAATTTCCTGCGCAGCCGCGGCGAGGCGCAGATAAGCGTCTGCCTGCTCGTCGCTCACTTCCTTTGTCTGAATCATGTTTTGCAGGTCGGCAAGATACTGCTGGGCATTTTTCTTCTGTGCATCCGTCAGCTTGTCGTAAGACGAAGCCCATTCATCCACCTTTGCAAACGCTTCATCGGTACTTTCCACTACAGCGCTGATCTGGATTCCGAAGGTTCCCAGCATGGAAAGCATTTTCTCCAAAGCCTGAGATTCCGTCAAGCCTTCAAGCTTGCCCCAGCCGAAATTCGGGATCGTCTTTGCAATCGCGTTGGCTGCGGCGAGTTCTGAATTGTAATTTGCCCGCGCGGCAGATACCGTTTCATTTGAAATTGCCGCACCGCTGATTTTGGAAGTATAGTATTTCTTTCCTGTATCATCATAGTTTTCTATGACCGAGTTATTCCCTGAATATCCGGTAATATGACCGGCTCCATACAGCTTTTTTCCCGTATGCTTTGCAATTTCTTCAAGGGTATCCAGATAAGCCTCCGCGATTTCCTTGTTGTTGGAAAGCTGTACATACTCGTCCTGCCACTGCCCCGTTCTGTCCGCAGGTTCGACCTGTTCAAGTGCCCGAAGCTTATCCGTATATTCCTCCAGCGCTTCCTTCGTTTTCTGGATCGCCGACCGGTTTTCCTCCCAGTCCTGATTGAGTTTATCAATCGACGGATGCGCTGCGTCATAGGCCTTTTGCGCTGCCTGGATTGCGACGACGATACCGGTAATGGCTGCGCCGATCCCAAGCAGCCACGGACTGAGCGAACCGAGCTGGAGCACGGAGCCGACCCGCTGAAAGCTTTTGACAGCCGCTGCAATGGCGAATACACCGGTTTCAGCAGCAGCAAGCGTCAGGATTATATGGCCGAGGTCCGTGTCCAGCAGCTCCACCAGTTCGGTCACAGTCTCAAGCCCGCCCTTCACAGATTCTGTCTCGATCATGTGGTTGACAAGCTCCGTCCACTTGTTGTCAAGGATATTCGCTTTACTCTGCCATGAATCGAGCATGGTGCCGATCTCGCGGTCGGCGCTTCCGGCAGAAGTTGTCACCTTGTCCAGCATTTCAAGGTACATATCGTAATGCTGAATCAACGCGTCGAGCTGATTTGTGCGGAGCTTGCCGCCGAGATCAGATTCGAACTGTGCAAGCTCGGCCTGCGTCAGAACGCCCTCTTTGTATGCCTTTGCAAGACCCGCGACGGCCTCCATGGGATTTACAATGCTGCCGGTAGCCTGCGCCGCTTTCATGGCGTCTTCCGAATACGTCCAGAGGATCTGGCTCAGACTCTCGATCTCATCCTTTGTCCATGTGATGCCGTCTTCCAGTTCGGTTTCGGTATCGCCCATGATATTCAGGATCAGTGCACGCATGGCGCGGGCCGCCATAGAACCGGATTCCTGCGTTGCGGCTGTGATCGTGCCGAGTGCCGCCGTCAGCTGCTCTGCGGTCATGTTTGCCATCGATGCAACGTTCGCGACGAGCGGGAAGCCCTCGGCGATTTTCTGAATCTCGGTCGCATATTCGTTCTCGATTGTATTAGCCGCGTCCAGCACCTTCGACAGCGCCGCAACATTGCCTTCCAGTTTGAACGCTGCATCGGCAGACAACAGGAATTTATTTGCAGTATCGGCATTCACATCTCCGACAAGCTGCGTTTTTGTCGCAAGTTCCGCCATGTCCTCCGACATTTCTTTATAACCGGCTTTGGAGAATGAACCGACGCTGCTTAGATAGTCCGTAACCGAGACACCGTATTTGGATGCTACGTCATAGCCGTGTTCTCCGATCTTCGACATCTGCGCATCGGTATTGTTTGTGACCTTCTGAATGGCCGTCAGTTCGGTATCAACATCCTTCATGGTTTCCAGCGCAGCCTTCAATTCCTGCACAAGCGCGTTCACAGCATCCCGTGTAAGCTGCCAGACCGTAAGCTGCGGGAACAACCGCCCGAAGGAATCAACCAGACCGTCGCTCTGCGTCACGGCCTGTCCGGTCGCGTCTGCCGCATCTGATGCCGCGCCTGCATACTCCCGTGCACCCCGCGCAGCATCTGTCCAGTCCACGTCGATCACAGGCCCCTGCGCTGCCGTTGGGCCGTGTGACGTTCCCTGACCAAACACCTCGTAATTGCCCGCCTCCAGCATGGGGACGCTCTGCCCGGCCGCACCGGAAGCACGGGTTCGCTGCATCTGCGCATACAGATCGATCAACTGCCGAATCTGGCCTGCGCGGTCTTCCAACGCGCTGTTTCCAGCGGTCAGCCGCGCAAGAAACTGTGCGTCAGCGTCCGATTCCTGTCTCTGCGCATCTGCCATCTGTGAAACCGCCTGCGCAGCAGTCCCCGCCGCAGAAGCCTGTTCTTCCGTCGCAGCCGTTGTTTGCCTGCGGACAGCCAGCGCCTGCATTTCTGCCGAAGCAGCCTGATTGACCTGCGAAATATACTGCAAAAGCGCCTGCACCGCCGCCTGCGCAGAATTGCCCATGCCAGAAAAGGCCGCTGCATTCTGCCCAAGCTGCGCGTCAAGTTCCTGCAAGCCGGTGCGCATCTGCTGAACGGCATCAGAAAGCTGCTCCAGCGCTGCCGCGCCCGCCGTGTCTACCTTTACAGAAATCTTCTGATTTTTCAGGCTGTTTATGTCCGCAATAAGCTTATCAAGCTGTGCACGCAGAACCTCTACCTGAATCTGTACTGTGTTTTCATTATTTACCATTCTTATATTACTCCTTCACCTTGAATCCGCTTTCCGTCAGAGACTTTGCCAGCGCATCCCGCACAAGCCCGGTTCCGATTGCAAGCTCCTGCGCTTTCTGATGGAACGGGCGTGCCTGCTTTGTTTTGTAAATCGCCGACTTCTTCCATTGATAGCCCTTGCCGCTTTCCACGACCGGCGCGATCAACCGTCCGCTGTCCCGGTCCCGGCTCCTGTCCTGCACCTCCAGCGTCATGGTTGACGGGTCATATTTTGCTTCCATCACGTTCCAGTCCTGCAAGCCGCCGGGTTCGCCGGTGTCATCCCGTCGGATATACGGATGATCTTCACTGCGCTTATAAACCTTCTCGCTGTAGACCTCGGACTCAACCGCTGATACAATCGCCGCGCGGACAGCATCGGCTACGTCGCCTTCCATTGCCCTTCCGATTGCATCGTCCAGGCGTCGGTTAAAATCCCGGACAAAATCTTCGATTGCCATAAAAAACTCCTTATAAAAGCAGAAGCCCGGCACAGTGCCGGACTCCTGCGGTTTCCGCCCGACTTTTCGGGGGTATTTGAATTTTTCGTTCAATACGAGTCCCGCTCTTTCAGAGTTCGTACCGTTCCCCGTCCTGCACCGTACAGAGCGTTGCGCGGTTCAGAAACGTCTGGCTCAGCGCTTCCCGTGCTGCCGTCTGATTTGCGGCCCGTACCCGAACCGTTGTCCGTGTACCGTCTTCATTTTCCCGTGAAAATGTGTAGATCGCCGTTTTTGCAGTCTGCTGCCGGGCCTGCGCCGCAATCTCCGTCCGGTGCTGCTCTGCTTCCTGTTTCAGCTCGAACCATGCAGGCGGCTGTCCGTCGTCTTCGTCTCCAGGCTTCCAGCTTTCCGGAAGGCCCAAATACCCGGCATCGTGCAGCATATTGAGTGTGATCCGGAGCATTTCGCCTGCCTGCGCGTTGAATGAGCCGTCCCATTCAAATCGTTTTTTGAAGTTTGTCAGCCAGATAAAGTGTTTCCTTTGCCCACCGATGTCCAGTCTGGCAACGGCAAGGTAGTGCCATGGCATATGATTGAACGCGATGCAGACCGGCGTGGATTTCTTCAGCATATCATGTGTGACCAGCATCTGAAGCCTCCGTTTTCTCGAAGCCGTTCTCTGCGGTCAGAACTGGAGCCAGCCGTTCAAACAGCTGCGGCGTCACAAAATAGTCTCGCTCCGGAGTGTGAATGACCAGCCCGATCAGCTTGCGTGACTTGTGGTTCACCACAAGATCAACGTGCCGCATACGCTGGTCGTCCGGTTCGCCGACGCCGATGCGCATACCGCCCAGCAGCATCAGAACCAAACTTCGGAAAAGGCCAGTTGCCGGTTGGCCGGAATCGCCGCAGGCATAGTCCGTCTCGAAAAAGATTTGCAGGATCGGCGCGTTCGTCCGCTTGATATGCCGCAGAAGCGCAATCGCAGGAAGCGCACTCATAAATGTGGTCCGGTCATGCAGCAGATATGGATAAATCGGAATGCCGCCGATCTTGACCGGCTGCTTTTTTATAGCAAGCTTCCGACTGCGGTGATGGGAGAACCTCCACATTACTGGACCCCCCATTTTTGAAAAAGTTCGCCGAGCGTGTTTCCGCATTCTGATGCACCCAGCCCAATTTTCTTGAGCAGCGCTTTGATATCATCTGGGACAGGCCCGTAAATCTTTCGCCCGTATGTGCCGTCATATGTGCCGTCATATGTGCCGTCATTCTCTGCCGTTGCAGGCGTGACCCCGTTCCGCCGGAGAAATGCGTCAATATCGCTCTCTGCGGCCTCCCGGTGTCTATACTGGACATTGTTGAACGGCGCATAGAGTTCGCTGGGAGCCAGATTCTTCGCCTTGAGTTCGGCCGTTTTTTTTGCTTCTTCGACGGCCCAATGAAATTCTGACTCATTCGGGCAAAGCACATTGATCCACAAAATCGTATCAAGGCCGGGGAGTTCGGGGCGCTCGATCATAAATGCCGGACTTGCGCTGAGCGGGTAAGAAGTGCCGCCCTTGACAAAGTAGCCGCACATCGACGCGTTGCCGATGTAAGCGCAGGCCCGCGCCTTGTCTGCCTCGTCCTTCCATTTTTCCCATGTCGGGAAGCGCTTTGCGTCCACATAAATCCGCATGACCTTCCCCGCAGAGATTCCGTCCTCTGCCACGTCAAAGTATGGCTCGTCACCGGATTTTCCATGAAACTTGTTTCTCCAGAAACTCAAACAATAGACTGATTCACCTGGTTTTCTCATTTACATTTTCCTTTCCGCCGCTTGCTGCGGCCTGCATTTGATCGAATTTTCGCAGCCAATAACGGTCACGGCTTTCTTTTTCCCGTTCCCGCATTTCCTGACTGCTTCGACGGCGTTTTCGCGCATAGTCCCGCATGTACGCCGCACGGGCAGCCCGTATTTTTTCGGTCTCTGTCAAAGGACATTCCTCCCGTCAAAAAATGTTGCAGGGTGCGGCCAACAAAACATAAAGAAAAAGCGCCGGTTTGATACATCTCCTCCAAAAGGAAATCGCACCAAACCAGCGCATATGCTTCTCTATTCTGCTGACCGCACCCCACCCTTTGTTAGCCGGTCTGGTCCGGCGCTGGGGGGTGAGTGAAAGATTTGAAAAGGCGTTCCGCCTTATTTATATTATACCACAAAAACAGTCAAAAGTAAATAATAAACATCAAACAAATTTTCGTATTTCATACTTGGTCCTTAAAGCTTGCCCTCTTTCCGCAGCTTCTCCTTCAGGATCGGAATGACAGCTTCGTAATATCGGAACGTTTTCACGATCTTTGTTGAATGCGCCGCTACATCCAACACCCATTCACCATATTCAGGCTGTTTCAGGTCATATTGGTTTGCGATCCGTCCGACGAGATTCGATGTGATCCCGATTTTCTCGCCGATTTCTCCCGCCGTACACAGATCATAGGGCGACTTCGGAGGAGGGATAATCTCGCTGCCGCAGATAAGCTTTGCAGCGCAGGCATTCAGCGTCTGCTCAAACGGCCCGCCCTGATATTGCTGTGCCATCTCACGCAGCAGCTGCGCTTTCTGAAGCTTACAGTTTTCCATGCGAAGCATAATTTCCGCCTGCGCCGTGTCTGTCTGCTTTCGCATGGCATCGAAGGCACAAACATATCTGGCAGAAAACTGGACGCCCTTTTTTCCGGTCATTCGGCTTGCTATAAAATCACAACCCTTGCGTGTTAGAAGATAGCATGGAAGCGTTCGGCCTGTTGAATCTTTGTAGTTGGATTCGATGAAGAAATCACTCAATCCAAAATTGGATTCAGTGGAATTTCCGAGGACTTCTGCGTATCCCTTGATATCCCGCATTAGGTGTGCGTGTTGCTTGCCGATCATTTCTGCGACTTCAAGGCTGTCTATAACATCGACGTTGTTATGATTGATTACTTGTAATTCCTCCATTGCGTTTGCTCCTTTTCCTGCGCCCTCTGGTTTTTCTGGTTCATTCCGCAGCAAACCACTGCTGGATCTCTGCCGCTCCAATGTCAACTGCCTGAAATGCCCGTCTGATCCATGCGTAGCCCATGTCGGTCGTCGGCTGGCGCATGAGGGCATTGTAGAGTTCTAACGCACTGCCGCCGTAGCGCTTGGCCGCAAGGTGCCGGCAGAAGGCCATGCAGACACTGTTTCCCTTCGGCTTGCGATCCTCCCGCGCGGCGGCATACGCAAGACAGATCGCCTCGCAGGCCGTGATGCAGCCCTCCGGCCGCTGCTTTTCCCGGATCGTCAGCCACGGGCCTGTTTTGCTGCTGTTCTCCCGCAGAAGCTTCGCACTCAGAAAATCGGTCTGCCGCTCTGCCATCGCCGCCTCGCGGCTCACCAGCAGCACATCGGGCAGCAGATAATTTGTCCCGCGCTCCTTGTTTACGGCCTCCAGCGTGAACTGTGCGCCGCCAAGCGCGTCATACAGGCTGAACGGCTCATCGGCCATTGTGGAATCGACAATGCCGTCAATGACGATATGCACTTGGTATCCATGCCCGTGCTTCTGATTCGCTTCGATATAAAGATGCGTGTCCTGATTCATAAAATCCCTCCGTTTTTAATTTTGTGTGGGTTTCTGTTCTGATTTTGTTTCTACACCAAAAATGCTTTTTGTCCCAGAATCGAAAAAAGGGTTGAGGGGAATTTTCCCCTCAATCCGTGACAATCGACGTTTCTACATCCGGTTCCACAACGACCTTTCCGTCATGTACGTCCGGGTAGATCGTCTTTACACGATATTTCCCAATACCGGCGAGAATGGCCGGGTTGCCAAGATCGACTTTCGACGCGTATCCATCAATGCCAAGAATCCAGCCGTCAACGTTCTGGCTGTGCTAGAAAATTTCTTTGATCGTCATGTTTAAAACCTCCATCCTGATTTTCTGAACCGCCGGACAATGTCCAGCGCTTTGATCTTGTGTTCTTTTGTCGGGCCGTTCAGGGCTCTCGTTTCGGCCTTCTCCCGTTCTGCGTCCGTGCATCTGCGAAGCAGCAAATGCCGGAACAGCACCTCCGTCGATTCCTTCTTATTTTCCATGGTTGTTTCCCTCTCTATGTCAACTAGTCGAAGGTCCCCGTCGGAAAATCAGAGTCCGGATTGCACCCATGCGTTCCAGATGTCCGAAACCTCTTCACCGCGCTCCAGACGCTCCATGCAGAAGAGCATGAATTTTCTAAAGCGGTCAAGATCTTTGACCTCGTGCAGGATTTCTTTGAATTCTTTCAGTTCCTTGTTTTCCATATTATTCATCCTTTCTATTATGCGCTTGCCAGAAGGCGGGCGCGATTTCTGATGTGGTCAATGCGGCGCTGGACTGCCGATTTGCTCATACCCAGCGCGGCGGCGATTTCCCGGACCGTCAGACCCTCGGCCATGCGTCCGGCAATGCTGCGGTCTTCATCCGATTGCAGAAGCCGGGCGAGAAGATCCCGCTGCACGGCGTTTTCTTCCGGGTCTGGTGCGGGCAGAACATGAACGGCGTTCATATCAAAAAGATCCGTCATTTCGCCGTCTTCCATGGTCAGGCTGGCCGTGGCGCTGAAATAGCGCTTTTCTCTGCGGGCGATGGTATTTGCGGCCTGCGCACAGGCGCTGTACAAGATCAGGTTAAGCGGGCGCGGTTCGTCGGCCCGCTCGTTGCGTTCCAGCGCTGCGCCCATTCTGAGCCATGCTTCCGCCGCGACGGTCATTGCATCGTCCTGCGTCTGTATCCACTCCGCACCACGCTTGCTGCCGCCCCTGCGGACTGTCCACGCCATTTTCTGCAAGGCGGTATATTGTTCCTCGTCGCTCATGCCGCGCCACGCAGCGCTGGCGCTGGCGGCTGTTGTGATCTTCTCCATAGTCAATTCCTTTCCGGCTCACAAGCCCGTCCGATGTGCGGGCGGGACTTCCCGCCCGCGTTCTTCTCTTACGCCACGATAAACCGGCGGCTTGTGGTGGACTTGGTGAAGCGCTCGGCCAATTCCGGCATGGCTTTCTTGAACGCCGTGCTGTCGAACCGGCTGCTCGTCACGGTCTTCCAGGTGATCTTGTAATCCGCACCCGTCAGCGTGTCGGCGTCAATGGCGGTCATGTGCGCCTTGATCGCATCCTGAATGATCTCGATTTCGGCAGTCAATTCGTCGGCCATGCGGCGCAGTTCGCGCAGTTCGTTGACCTTGCTCTGAATTTCTGTGTTGCTCATTTGTAAAGCCTCTTTCCTTTTTCGGCGGGCTGTGCTATACTGCAAGCAGCCCTTTTCGGCTGCGCTTCCTGTTCACTTTCCACGGCGGCAGGAGGCGCTTTTTTGTTAGCGTCCGCTTTTTAATATTCGCTTTTGCTGATATTATATTAGCATACGCTTATTTATTTGTCAATAGCTAACGCAAATATTTATTAGCGTATGCTTGTTTATTTTCTTGACAGTTTACTTATATTAGTGTATGCTAATGGAAAAAGGGGGCTAGAACTTTGGCGATAAAGTATTATCGGTTATTTGACCTTCTGCAACGAAGGGGACTCAAAAAAACAGATTTATTGACGCTTGCGGGGATTTCCGCACCAACGCTTGCAAAACTTTCAAAAGGTGCAACCGTAACCACAGAAGTCATTGAGAAAATCTGTGACGCATTAGGTGTACAGCCGGGAGATATTATGGAATACGCTCCAAATAGGCTGGAAGGTGACGCAGAATGAAAGTCTATACCATCATCGGCGGCGTGAACGGCACGGGAAAGAGCAGTCTGACCGGCGTTTTGCGGGCGCAGCGCAATGATCTGGGCGTGATTGTGGACGTTGACCGCATCACGGCGCTTGCAAGCGTCAGCCCGCTTGAGGGCGGCAAGATGGCGATCCGGCGTATTGACGATTGCCTGGACAAAGGTATTTCCTTTACGCAGGAATCCACGCTGTCAGGCTTCCGCACGGCGCAGACAGCAGCCAGAGCCAAGCGGGACGGCTATACCGTCCGGCTGTTCTATGTCGGCCTTGACACGCCGGAGGAAAGCCTTGCACGCATCGCGAACCGTGTGAAGCGCGGCGGGCATAACATCGGGACAGAAGACGTCCTGCGCCGTTTTGCGGGCCGCTGGGAGGCTGTGTCGAAGGTACTGCCATACTGTGACGAGGCACATTTTTTTGACAACGACAACGGCTTTGTCGAGGTCGCAGAGTACAAGAACGGCGAGTTGCTGCTTGTCGGCGATCTTCGCCCGGCGTGGGTGCTGGAATTGCAGCGGTATCTTCTCCGCGCCGAAAGCGCAAAGGAAGGTGACGCAGAATGACCTACACTGACCGATACCACCTGACACCGGAGCAGAGCCGCTTCCTTGCAAAAAAGAAGTGGGACGAAAATGTGTACTGCGGAATGAAGATGGAAAACCGTGCCGTCACATTCCCACAGACAAAGACCATTCTGGAAGGCGTCAACGTCCCCGGCGTACAGATCGACGATATTCAGGCCATTCTCAACATGCGCGACGCTTGGCGCTTCCTGATTGGCTCGATTGACGAAGATGTGACCTTGGAGTATGTCTGCAAGCTCAACGGCTTCATCGCCCGCAACGAGGCTCTGGAGTGGGGCAAGCTGCGCACGGGAAGCGTGGCCATCTCCGGTACGGACTACACGCCGCCTGTGCCGCAGGAAGCGGCTGTCCGGGTAGAGCTGGCCGCAATCCTTGCCGCCGATACTTCGGCAACAGAAAAGGCGCTGACGGCCTTCTGCTGGGGTACGCGCGGGCAGCTTTTCTGGGACGGCAATAAGCGTACCAGCCTGACGCTGGCAAACAAAATCCTGCTGCAAGCCGGAGCGGGCGTTCTGACCATCCGGGATCAAAACATGGAGCAATTCAACGAAGCGCTGCTGAACTACTACAACACCGACAAAGCCGAGCCACTGAAAGCGTTCCTGTACGAGAACGCGATACAGGGGTTGGAGCTTCATTCATAAAAAATCCGTGAGAGGCCCGCAGTGGGCTTTCTCACGGCTTTTCTTTTATGGCAGGTGTCCGCACTTCTGATATCTCGGTGTATTACTGCTCATATTTTTCAAATTGAGATTTTCCAGCGGCTGAACACAGCGCAGCTAGAGAACGTCAGTCAGGCATCGATCAGCGCATAAATGGCAGGCAGCATAAGAACAGACGGGGGTGGTTTTACAAACCTGAATGAAAAAATAGTTTCAGAACCCTATGGAGCACATCTCCAGCCGTAGATGTTCCGCCTATCATTCCTCCCACAGTCCGCAGACCGTACACTTGATGCGCAGCCTGCCGCCTGCATTAGACAGTGATACACTGTCGCTGAGTTCCATGAGCATGGAAAAATGTCTTCGCACATATTCGTTCAGCACCACAACGGGAAGCGGCACGTCGAGTATCAGGCAGGCGCTGCGGCGGGTTTCCAACGGCTCCTGAATGTTCAGGTTTCCGTGCGTATAGTGCATGAGCGCGCCGGCATGGCCGCGCAGCCGGTCGAATCGCAGCCGCTTGTCCTTGCTGGGGACTGTGCCGTGAAAATCGTCTTCAGGCTCGCCGAGGATCAGGCTGATCATGTCTTGTTCGTTCATGTAAAAAACTCCTTTACGTTTTTCTCTGTCTATTGTTCTACCGCATTTTCAGGTTTGTCCCGCCTGCGTCATAATTTCGCAGCTGAATCTTCAGCCGTGAAACAGGGTGCGTCAGAT
>ERZ859738.437-NODE-437-length-28659-cov-5.575898_pt1 | contig 28659 bp, 18 predicted proteins | sample MGYA00510122_ERZ859738 | MGnify/ENA primary metagenome ERZ859738 (study PRJEB30046, sample SAMN00715139) | human gut metagenome | study: EMG produced TPA metagenomics assembly of the A metagenome-wide association study of gut microbiota in type 2...
ATTGGTTTTTTCATGTCGAATAAAGACATCCGGGGCGGCGGGCGGGGGGTGGCCGGCGGCGGCGCGGCTTGTTCTCGCCGCCCTCAATCGCGCCCTCGGCTTTCGGCGGGCGGGGCGGACGCGGGGCTTTCGGCGCGTCGGGAGTTTCGCTGTTCGGCTTGCTCTGGCGCGGGGCGCGGCGCTCGCCGTTCTTGTCGGGATTGCGGGGCGGACGTTCGCTGCTCGGCTTATCGCCGCGCGCGGGGCGTTGGCTTCGCTTTTCGGCGGGCTTGTCGCCACCCTTTTGGGGCGTGTTTTCACTCTTCGGCGCGGCGGACTTCTCGCCGCCTTCACCGCTGCCCTTGCCGCGGCCTCTGCCGCCGCGATGCCCGCGGCCGCCGCGGCGGGAACGGCGCTTTTCCGTCTCCTCCTCGTCAGCGGCGGGGGCGTCCGCTTTTGCGACGGGGGCCGTCCACTGTTCGGGCGGCACGATGGGCTTGGCAGACGAGAAAAAGTTCAGCGTCAGCTGCGGCTCATCCTCCGGCGGCTCCTGATAGCGCTCGGGGAGCGTCGCGGGGAGCTCGATGCCGTCGCGCGAGCCCTTGCCGTTGCGCAGCACATGAATTTCGCAGGTGCGGTAGCGCTTGGGGCCCTCGTTCTGCCCGTCGAGACGCACGAGCACCTGCTCGCGCAGAATGTCGACCGAGCTCACGTTGCCAAGGCCGTCGGGCGTTGCGACAAACGAATCCTGCTTCGGGCAGCGGCGCACCGCGTCCTCGTAGGCGTTCTGCTCGTATTTGAGGCAGCACATGAGCCTGCCGCACGTGCCGGAGATCTTCGTCGGGTTCAGGCTCAGATTCTGCGTCTTGGCCATCTTGATCGAAACGGGGACGAAGTCGTCCAAAAACTGCGAGCAGCAGAAAGGCCGGCCGCAGATGCCGAGGCCGCCGAGCATCTTCGCCTCGTCGCGCACGCCGATCTGCCGCAGCTCGATGCGGGCACGGAACACACCGGCTAAGTCGCGCACGAGCTCGCGGAAGTCCACGCGCCCATCGGACGTGAAGAAAAAGATGATCTTGCTGCCGTCGAAGTTGCTCTCCACGCGCACGAGCTTCATGTCGAGCCCGCGCTCGGCGATCTTCTTCTGGCAGACCTCGAAGGCGTTCTTTTCGCGCGTTTTGTTGTAGGCGTAGGTGCGGTCATCGTTCTCCGTCGCCACGCGCACGAGCGGGCGCAGCGGTTGGACGACGGAATCGTCCTCCACCTCATGGTTGCCCGAGACGCACTGGGCGTACTCGAGCCCCTGCGCGGTCTCGACGATGACGAACTGGTTGGGTTCGACCGTGATGCCGTGCGGGTCAAAATAATATTCCTTGCATCCGCCGCGGAAGCGGACTCCAATCACTTCTGTCAAAGGGTTTCCTCCAATTCAACGGCGAAGCCGCCCAGCGTGGGCCCGACGCCGACGTTATAGGTGCATTTATTGCGGTAGTCCTGCAATAAATCTATTGTGCCGAGTAATTTGGCTTTTGTCAAGCGCGAAGCCAGTGACCGCGCGATGCGAAGATCCCTCTCCGGTACGCTCACGCCGTACTGCCCCAGCAGGGCGGACGAGAGCAGAAGCCGCGTCCCCTCGAAAAGCGAGGACAGGTCGTCGCGCGTGACCTTCTGCGTTTCGAGCTTTGCGAGGAATGCCGCGCGGGACGCGCGCGACCCCTCGGCGATGAGCCGCGCGAGCTCGAGCGTGAGCTCGTCAGGCGCGCCGCCCTCTTCGACGGCGGGGGAGAGCTTGACCTCCACGCAGCGCGAGCGGATGGTCTGGAGCAGAACCGCCGGATTTTCCGCGCAGAAGAAGAACGCTGCGTAAGCGGGCCCCTCCTCCACGAGCTTCAAAAGCACGTTCTGGTCCTTTTCCGTCAGGATGGTGCAGTCCTCGAAAATGTAGACCTTGCGCGCGCCCTCGTTCGGGCGGATGAACGCGTCGGCGCGCATCGCGCGCACCGTGTCGATCGAGAGCTCCTTGTGCTCTGCGTCGCGCACGAACGTGACGTCGGGGTGGATGTCCTGCATCACCTTGCGGCAGGCAGGGCAGGCGAGGCAGGGCTTGCTTTCCGCTGTGCACTCCATCGCCGCGGCGGCATAGCGCGCAGCGCTCACACGGTCACCGCTGCCGCTGAAAATGAGTGCGTGCGACAGTGCGCCGCGCTTTGCCGCGGCGCGAAGACGCGCCGCCGTATCGGTTTTTGCAAAATCCAAAAGCTCCATTGTCCGCTCCATGCTCTGTACTCTGCGCGCATTTTTAACGCAAACTTAAAAGTAGTATATCGCAAAAGTGCGGCGCTTGCAAGAAAATCCGCGCCCCGCGACGGAAAAACAGAACGATTTTGCGCCAAATTACGTTTTGTGGGAGAAAAAATGCGGAAAGTCGACAAAAATTTCACAACTTGTTATTGAAAGTCGGGGATTTTCTGTCTATAATAATATGGCTTGATAATGATCACACAGCGATACATTTTTAATGGAGGAAAACCAATGAGCAAAAAGTATGTCTACCTGTTCTCGGAAGGCAACGCTACCATGCGTGAGCTTCTGGGCGGCAAGGGCGCGAACCTGGCCGAGATGACCAACATCGGTCTGCCCGTGCCCCAGGGCTTCACCATCACGACCGAAGCCTGCACCCAGTATTACGAGGACGGCCGCAAGATCAACGACGAGATCATGGCAGAGATCATGGAATACGTCGCGAAGATGGAAGAGATGAACGGCAAGAAGTTCGGCGATCTGAAGAACCCCCTGCTCGTCTCCGTCCGTTCCGGCGCGCGCGCTTCCATGCCCGGCATGATGGATACCATCCTGAACCTCGGTCTCAACGACGACGTCGTCGCCGCCATGATCGCGGGCAACCCCGACCCCAACTTTGAGCGTTTCGTTTACGACTCCTATCGCCGCTTCATCCAGATGTTCTCCGACGTCGTTATGGAAGTCGGCAAGAAGTATTTTGAGCAGCTCATCGACGCGATGAAGGAAAAGCGCGGCGTCAAGCTCGACATCGAGCTCACCGCAGCCGACCTCAAGGAACTCGCCGAGCAGTTCAAGGCCGAGTACAAGCAGCAGATCGGCGAGGACTTCCCCTCCGACCCCAAGACCCAGCTGTACGAGGCCATCCGCGCCGTGTTCCGCTCCTGGGACAACCCGCGCGCGAACGTCTATCGCCGCGACAACGACATCCCCTATTCCTGGGGCACTGCCGTCAACGTCATGCCGATGGTCTTCGGCAACCTGAACGACAACTCCGGTACCGGCGTCGCCTTCACCCGTGACCCCGCCACCGGCGAGAAGAAGCTCATGGGCGAGTTCCTGACCAACGCTCAGGGCGAGGACGTTGTCGCCGGCGTCCGCACCCCGATGCCCATCTCCCAGATGGAAGAGAAGTTCCCCCAGGCTTACGCCGACTTCGTCAAGGTCTGCGACCTGCTCGAGGATCACTACCGCGACATGCAGGACATGGAGTTCACCGTCGAGAACGGCAAGCTCTATATGCTCCAGTGCCGCAGCGGTAAGCGCACCGCGCAGGCTGCTCTCAAGATCGCCTGTGACCTCGTGGACGAGGGCATGATCGACGAGAAGAAGGCCGTCTCCATGATCGACCCGCGCAACCTCGACACCCTGCTCCATCCCCAGTTCGATGCGGCTGTCCTCAAGAAGGCTCCCGCCATCGCCAAGGCTCTGCCCGCCTCCCCCGGCGCCGCCTGCGGCAAGATCGTCTTCTCCGCTGAGGATGCCAAAGAGTGGAAGGAGCGCGGCGAGAAGGTCGTTCTCGTCCGTCTCGAGACCTCTCCGGAGGATATCGAGGGCATGAAGGCCTCCCAGGGCATCCTGACCGTCCGCGGCGGTATGACCTCCCACGCGGCTGTCGTCGCGCGCGGCATGGGCAAGTGCTGCGTCTCCGGCTGCGGCGAGATCAACATGGACGAGGAGAACAAGAAGTTCGAGCTCGCCGGCAAGACCTATCACGAGGGCGACTTCATCTCCATCGATGGTTCCACCGGTAACATCTACGACGGCATCATCCCCACGGTCGACGCCACCATCGGCGGCGAGTTCGGCCGCGTCATGGCTTGGGCCGACAAGTATCGCCGTCTGGGCGTTCGCACGAACGCCGATAACCCGCACGACACCGAGCAGGCCGTGAAGTTCGGCGCTGAGGGCATCGGCCTCTGCCGCACCGAGCACATGTTCTTCGAGGCTGACCGTATTCCCGCCATCCGCGAGATGATCTGCTCCGACACCGTCGAGCAGCGCGAGAAGGCGCTCGCTAAGCTCGAGCCGATGCAGCAGGGCGACTTTGAAGCCATGTATATCGCGCTCGAGGGCCGTCCGATGACCGTTCGTTTCCTCGATCCCCCGCTGCACGAGTTCGTTCCCACCGAGGAAGCTGACATCGAGCAGCTCGCCAAGGACATGGGCAAGAGCGTTCAGGACATCAAGAACATCATCGCCTCCCTGCACGAGTTCAACCCCATGATGGGCCACCGTGGCTGCCGTCTGGCCGTTACGTTCCCCGAGATCGCTGCCATGCAGACCCGTGCGGTCATCAAGGCTGCGCTGAACGTCAACGCCGCGCATCCCGACTGGAACATCATCCCCGAGATCATGATCCCGCTCGTCGGCGAGGTCAAGGAGCTCAAGTACGTCAAGGACGTCGTCGTCGAGGTCGCTGACAAGCTGATCGCCGAGGCCGGCAGCTCCATGAAGTACAAGGTCGGCACCATGATCGAGATCCCGCGCGCCGCTCTGACCGCGGACGAGATCGCCAAGGAAGCGGACTTCTTCTCCTTCGGCACGAACGACCTGACCCAGATGACCTTCGGCTTCAGCCGTGACGATGCCGGCAAGTTCCTCGGCGCGTACTACGACAAGAAGATCTACGAGAGCGATCCGTTCGCCCGTCTCGATCAGACCGGCGTCGGCAAGCTCGTCTCCATGGCCGCCAAGATGGGCCGCGAGACCAACCCGCACATCCACCTCGGCATCTGCGGCGAGCACGGCGGCGATCCCACGTCCGTCGAGTTCTGCCATAAGGTCGGCCTGGACTATGTCTCCTGCAGCCCGTTCCGTGTCCCCATCGCCCGCCTCGCCGCCGCACAGGCTGCGATCAAGGAAATGTGAGCGACCTTTTGAGCGTTCACAAAGCGGCTTGAAACTTACAAACCTTTGATGTGACTGCGTTTGCAGACATCATTGGCTGAAAACAAACAAAATCCGGTATTGTTCCGTTTGGAGCGATACCGGATTTTTTGTATCTTTTGCGGGGCAGGTTGAGAAAAACCGCGTCATGGAGAGATTCCGTGTGCCGCCGGTACTCGGAATGGCACTCTGAATGGCACGCGGAAGCGGCGCTCAGAAGGGTTGGCGGCATCAACGAAAGCGATGCATTGCCTTTGGTGTGCTCGTGCAGTACAGTCCGTGCAGAGGTGATGCAGCATGAGGTTTTATTACAGGCGCGGAGGAAAGGGCGCAGCGCCGGAGGGCTTTGACAGAGTTTACACGGAAGTCGATGGGAGCGGCAGTATCCTGCGGGAGCTACTTACGTATGTGAGAGCGGGCGACAGTGTAACCGTGGAGATGGTCGGTGAGCTGGGCGGCACAGCCGGTGCGTTCGTGGAGATGGCACTTGCCCTCTATCAACGGCAGGCGACATTGCTCTGCAAGTCTCCGAAGATTGACACGGCGGCAGGTCATTGGCAGGCGGTGCTTTCCGACCTTGTGCTGTTGACAAGCAGGGACACCGGAGATGCGGCGCGGCTGTCGCGGTTTAGGGAGGAGCTGCACCGGTGCTTCGACCTTGTGGAGAGACGACAGATGACCGTAGCGGAGGTCTGCCGGAAAATGAGCATTGGGAAGACAACCTACTACCGTTATTGGCGTAAGGTCAAGAGTGCACCGCACAGGGAGCGTCACACAGAGCTTTTTGAAGAATTGCAGGCAAAGATAGAAGCAAATGAGCTGAGTATTTCCGCAGCTTGCAGACAGATGAATATCGGTGCGGGAACGTATTACAGAATGAGGGATCAGTATAAAAAAGAACACGGCGTTCCAAATGTTCCGAATTCAGAATGATGTGGTTTTGCAGTCAACGGGAGATAGTGATTCGACAAATTGGGGAGGTATGGAACGGCACTATAGGTGAGAAGCCCTCTTACGGTCGGAAATGGAGGGCAGGAGATCAGTGCGCGGCTGCTTCAATGAGAGTAAACATACATTAGTGCGGTCGGCGCAGACAGTCATTGCGGAAGCACGGGCATACACAACAACGGAGGTGCAGTATGAAAAAACGAATGGGCATGACGAGGGGCATTTCTATATCCGGTTCCCGCGCACGAGAGGACTTCCGCCGCACAAGCGACGGCACACGCAAATGCCGGAAATGCCAGAAAGGACTTTACTTATGCGGCGCAGCCCTGTATAATCATTTAAGATAGAAAATCGTCGAAAGACTATGCTGCAGGGCCATATGTCTGAGCGGGAGAGCCCCTATGATCGACCGACCGCACCCTTAAGGCAACACCGCGCAGTGAAAGCTGCGGTATTGCCTTAGCAGGACTGCGGTCAGTTTTTTTCTCTGCGAAAGGAGGGAGCATCGGTGAACCGCGTGTTCCGCGAGGAAAAGAAATATCTGATCGCGCTGCCGGAGGCGCTGCAAGCCTGCCATCGGCTCGCGCAGGTCATGCACGAGGACCCGCACAACGGCATAAGCGGCTACCCTGTCCGCTCGCTTTACTTCGATACGCTCGACGACAGGGACTTCCACGAAAAGGCTGCGGGCGTAGAGCTGCGGCGCAAGCTGCGCCTGCGCTGCTATGATCCGGCGGCAGACTTCGCCATGCTGGAGATGAAGCAGAAGCAGGGCGCAAGTCAGCTCAAGCGCTCTCTGCGCGTGACACGGGAGGATGCCCAAGCGCTCACGCGCGGCGACTATGCGCCGCTGCTGCGGTATCCGGAGTCTTTTGCCGCGGAGTGCTACGCGCTGATGCACAGCCGGTGCTATCGCCCCAAAACGATCGTAGAATACGACCGCAAGGCATTTATCGCCAAGGAGAACAAAATACGCATTACCTTTGACAGCCGCATTGTTTCCGTCGAGAGCTGCTTCGACCTCTTTTCGCCGCGGCTGAACATGAACCCCGTGCTCGATCCGTACTGCGTGGTGCTTGAGGTCAAGTACAACGGCTTTCTGCTCGATTATCTTCGCGAGCTGATCAACAGCGTGGATCGCAGTGAGCTTTCTGTCAGCAAATATGTGCTTGCCCGCCAAAACGGATGTCAGACGAGGCTATAGGAGGAAAACACCATGAGACAACAGATCCTGAACCTTTTTACCACACCCCGCGATATGTCGTGGGAGGATATTCTGCTCAATATCGTCCTTGCCGCCGTGCTGGGCTTTTTTATCTTCCTGTCCTACGCCATCTCCCACCGCGGGACGATCTACAGCCGCAAGTTCAACGCCTCACTCGTCATTCTCGCGGTGCTGACGGGGACGGTCATGACCGTCATCGGCAACAACATCGCGCTGTCTCTCGGTATGGTGGGCGCGCTGTCCATCGTCCGCTTCCGCACCGCCATCAAGGACTCGCGCGATACGGTTTATATTTTTTGGTCCATCATTGTCGGCATCTGCTGCGGCGTGGGCGATTATGCCGTGGCCTGCATCGGCAGCGCCGTGACCTTCGCGGTGATCCTGCTGCTCGGCTGCATCAAGAGCGATAACCGGATGCTGCTCATCATCCGCGCCCACCGCAGCAAGCAGGAGCCGATCAAGGCGCAGGTCTACAAGCTCTTTCGCGCCAAAGCGACGCTGCGTGTGGAAAACACGACGGAGGATACGGTCGAACTGATCTACGAGATCACGCAAAAGCTCCTGCGCCGCGCGGAGCTGACAACGCCGGACATTCCCGGCAGCATCTATTCGCTGGGAAGCATCGACTATGTCAATCTTGTCATGCAGAACGACGAGGTGTCGAACTGAGAAACCGGAAAGAGGGGAGCGGAGACGAACATGAAATACAAGCGAATGGCTCTTGCGGCCTGTGCGCTGCTGCTTCTCCTATCCGCAACAAACCTGTCAGCCGTGCTGACCGATGAGCACCCACGCTATCATCAGCATCTTGAGCGCCCCGCCTATACACCCTGTGCCGACCACGGAGAAGATCTGCTCTGCTCTCATCTGCCGCTCGTTCTCATCGACACCGGCGGCGCGGAGATCCCCGGCGTTCCCATCCGGAGCGGCGGCAGCGGCCGTGAGGACGATGCTTTCACCACGACCGCAGACGGCAGTACGCTGCTGCGCGCGTCCGTCTCGGTGGTGGATCATGCCGAGGGCAACAATCACCCCGACGACACGCCGACGCTTCAGAGCGTCATTGACATTCGAGTGCGAGGCAACTCCTCGCGCTATTTTGATAAGCACAGCTATCTTGTCAAGACGCTGACGGACGACGGTGCGGCCTCGCGCGATGTCGCCATGCTGGGGATGGATGCCTTCGACGAGTGGGCGCTGCATGGGCCGTACCTCGATAAGTCTCTCATCCGCAACTATATGTGGTACAACCTTGCCGGTGAGATCATGGACTACGCGCCGAATGTGCGCTTCTGCGAGGTACTGCTCAACGGAGTGTATCAGGGGCTTTATGTTATGACGGAGACTGTCAGCTCCGGCGCGGATGCCCGCTTGAAGCTCACGGAGCCGTCGAAGGACACCGTGCAGACGAGCTATGCTCTGCGCCTTGACCGCGGCAGCGGCAACGAGGTCAAAAACATCGAGACCTTCTCCCAATACGCCCTGCGAAATCTGCAGGATATAGACATCGTCTATCCGGGAACAAAATGGCTTACGCCGGAGCGCGCGGCGTGGATCGCACAGGATTTCTCCGACTTTGAAAAGTCACTCTACTCCTATGACTATGATACCGAGCCCTATGCATGGTGGGAGCAGGCGGACATGAGCTCTTTCGTGGACTACTTTATCCTCAACGAGTTTACCTGCAACTATGATGCGGGCTGGCTTTCCACCTATATCTACAGGGATGTGCGCGGCAAATACAAAATGTGCATCTGGGACTTCAACTCCGCCTGTGACAACTACAGTCATCCGGTTGCAGAGCCGCAGCATTTTGAGCTGCAATACAATGTCTGGTACTATATGCTCAGCAAAGACGAGAAGTTCATAAACGCCGTCATCGACCGCTACCGCGAGCTGCGTCAGGGCATCCTCAGCGACGAGTATCTCTGCGCCTACATGGACGACGTTACCGCGTGGCTCGGCGATGCCGTCGAGCGCAACTTCTCCGTCTGGGGCTACACGCTCGAAAAGGATATGCTCTCCCCCGCGTGGCGCAACCCGCACTCACACGCGGCTGCCGTCGCGCAGATGAAGCGCTTTTGCATCGAGCGCGGCGCGTGGATGGACGAGAATATCGACATTCTTCGCCAGTACAGCCACGAATCCAAAAACAAGAAATTCAACCACTGAGCCACCACACCATCGAGAAAGGAGGGCGGCGGCTTGAAAAGATTTCTCATCGTGCTCACCGCCCTGATCTTAGGCTATCTCGCCTACGACACCGCGCGCTACTACCTCGGCTGGTACATCGACCTTCAGCCGGACGCGCCGGTCAGCGCTTTCATGTCCACCGACGCGCAGCACCTTTATATAGACCGCGGCGCGGGACCGGAGGAGTTCACCGTCAAGGGCGTGAACCTCGGCGTGGGCATCCCGGGCGAGTGGGCGACGGACTACGCCGTCAGCAAGGAGACCTATCTGCGCTGGTTTGCCCAGATGCAGGAGATGGGCGCGAACACCGTGCGCGTCTACATTACGCTCCACGACGACTTCTACAACGCCTTCTACGAGTACAACACCGCGCGCGAGGAGGCGAACGAGGAACCGCTCTGGCTCATCCACGGCGTATGGGTGAACGACTATATCCAAAACTCCCACCGCGACGCCTATGACAAGGACTTTCTTGAGACCTTCGTCAGGGACGGGCGCACACTGGTCGACGTTCTGCACGGCAACAAGAAGATCTCGCTCGGGCGGGGAACGGGCTCCGGCTTCTACACCAAGGACGTTTCCCGCTGGGTCATCGGCTATATTCTCGGTGTGGAGTGGGAGGATGTGACCGTCACCTACACCAACCACAAATACCCCGATCTGCCGCCCTATCAGGGAACGTACCTCTCCGCGACGGAGGACGCCTCCGCCTTTGAATCCATGCTTGCGCAGGTGGGCGACCGGATCATTGAATACGAGAGCCGCCGCTATAAGAGCCAGCGGCTCGTGGCGTTTTCCAACTGGCCGACCACCGATCCGTTCCTCTATCCGGAGGATATCACGACCTTTTTTATGAAGTGCGCGCAGGTGGACGTGGAGCATATCCGTGCGGAGGATGCCTTCCTCGCCGGTCAGTTTGCCTCCTACCATGTCTATCCCTACTATCCCGACTATCTCAACTATATCCTCAACCCCGCGGCGATGGACCGCACGCCCATCTGGGACGGCAAGGCCGTCATCTCTCGTGCGGAGACCGGTCCCGGCACGCCCATCGGTTCCGTGCTGCGCCGATCGGACTTCTACGATGAGACCGGCGCGGCGAACACCTACCTTGCCTATCTGCGCGCCCTGCGGCGGCATCACACGATGCCCGTCGTCATCTCCGAGTTCGGCGTTTCCACCGGGCGCGGCATGGCGCAGATCGACCGGAACACCGGACGCAATCAGGGCCATATGTCCGAGCAGGAGCAGGGGCAGGCGCTCGTGGACTGCTGGCGCGACATCACCGCGGCAAACTGCGCGGGCGGCTGCGTCTTTGCCTGGCAGGACGAGTGGTTCAAGCGCACCTGGAACACCATGCACGCGGTGAATCTGCAGCGCACGCCCTACTGGAGTGACTACCAGACCAACGAGCAGTATTTCGGTCTGCTTTCCTTCGACCCCGGCGAGGAGGAAAGCGTCTGCTATGTGGACGGCGACCTCTCGGAGTGGACGGAGGAGGATAAACTCTTCGATACCGGCACGCGCGCCCTTTCGATGAAATACGACGAGAAGTTCATCTATCTGCTCGCCTATGAAAAGGGCTTTGCGAACGGACAGAAAACGCTCTACCTCCCCATCGACACCACGCCCAAGACGGGCAGCACCTACTGCGAAAACTTCGGCCTGCGCTTTGAGGACCCGGTGGACTTCGTCCTCGCCATCGACGGCAGGGACAACAGCCGCCTCCTGGTGCAGGAGCGCTACGAGGTGCTGCGCGCCATGTTCTACCACGAAACGCACGACGCGGACGCCTACCTTGACCCGCCCGACGCGGACACGCCGCTTTTCAAGCCCATCGACCTGATGCTCCAGACGGCGACGCCGCTGCTCACGGGCAACTGGCAGGCAAGCTCTGAGACCTACGAGACGGGCGATCTTGCCTACGGCAACGCGAACCCCGCCGCGCCGGACTACGATTCCCTCGCGGACTTCATCTTCGCGGGCGACTATGTGGAGCTGAAGCTCCCCTGGCAGCTTCTGAACTTTTCAGACCCCTCGCGCATGACCATCCACGACGATTACTATGAAAACTACGGTGTGGACGACATCACCATCGACACGATGTACCTTGGTCTTACCGACGGTGCGGCGCAGGAGCGCACGCCGCTCTATCCCGCGGCGCTCAAGGGCTGGGGCAATACGGTCAGCTATCACGAGCGGCTCAAGCCCTCGTACTATATCATGCAAAAACTCTGGAAGTAACAAACAAAAAAGGAGGAACGCCGGTGTTTGTTCAAATCCTGATCTACGTCTATCTCGGCATCTGCGCCGGCATGATCCTCTTTAACATTGTAACGGCGCTCCTTTCGCAGCGCAGGGAGCATCGGTCCTTCCGCGACGGCATCCGCCTTGAGCTGACGGTGGAGCGCGAGCTCGACCACCTCGCCCTCACCGGCGAGGTCAACGAGGAGCACCTTCGCTACATGGAGCGCAGACTGCGCCGCGTGAACGGCCTGGCGGCCTTTGACGCCGCGCTGGAGCACCTGTGCGTGAGGCGGCCAGAGCTGACCCGCTCCTATCTGACGGCGCTTAACGGTGTGACGATCGCGCTGGCAGAGGATTACTGCCGCCGCGAGGAGATCGAGGCGGCGTACTTCCCCTACATCATCAAGAAATACCGGCTGCTCGGCGGCGCGGACGACGCGCCGCTCAAGGAGGTGCTGCTCGAACTGCTGCACGAGCCGAGCATCTACTGCCGCGAGAATGCCATGCAGGCGCTCTACACGGCGGGCGATCCCGCCGTCCTTGTGCGTGCGCTGCGGATCATCGACGCAAGCAGCCTCTATTATCACAGCAAGCTCCTCTCCGACGGCTTGCTGAACTACACGGGCGACACATGGGAGCTTGCCGACGCGCTTTGGGAGGCGTTTGATGCGTTTCAGCCGTGGATGCAGGTGACGCTGCTCAACTATTTCCGCTTTTCCTCCGGCGCGCACTGTGAACGGGTGCTCGCGCTCCTCAACGACGGCGCGCGGGACGACGAGCTGCGCTTTTCCTGCCTGCGCTACCTCGGACACTACCCCTATCCCCCCGCCTACGCCGATCTGCTGCGCTATGCGACGCCCTCGGAAAACGCGCGCTGGGAGTATGCAGCCATCGCCTCGTCGGTGCTGGCGAGCTATCCCGGGGCGGAGACTGCGGCGGTGCTGGAGAGGAACCTCTATCATCCCAACTGGTATATCCGCTTCAACGCGTCAAAAAGTCTGGAGCAGCTCGGCTTCGGCTACCGCGATCTGATCGACGTGATCGAGGGGCACGACCGCTACGCCTCCGAGATCCTGCGCTATCGCTTTGATGTGCGGGAGCTGGAGGAGCGAAAGGAGGACGCAGTATGTACGACGGTATAAAGCTGTTTCTTGAGTGGGTGGGCTATTTCTTTATCGCTTATCTGATCGGCTACTCGACCTTTCTGTTTCTGTCGGTCGTCGTCGGCTCACTTGAGCTGTACAAGCACCGCCGGCAGGAAATGCTCAAAAGCATTCTGCCCTCGGATTACTACCTGCCCATCAGTATCATCGTTCCCGCCTACAATGAGGAGGTCACCGTGGTAGACACCGTGCGCTCGCTGCTGACGCTGGAATACCGCGCCTATGAGATCATTGTGGTGGACGACGGATCGAAGGACCGCACCTCGGAGGTGTTGGCCGAGACATTTGATATGCACCTTGTTCACCGGCCCATTCGCCGGCAGATCAACTGTCAGCGCGAGGAATACGTCTATGAGACACGCGCACAGAAGGTACCGGTGACGCTCATCCGAAAAAAGAACGGCGGCAAGGCAGACGCGCTGAACATGGGCATCAACGCCGCAAATTTCCCGTACTTTATCTGCATGGACGCGGACTCCGTTCTGCAGTACGACTCTCTGCGCCGCATCGCCCAGCCGATATTGGAAAACGGCAATGTGGTGGCGGTTGGCGGCATCGTCCGCATCTCCAACGATGTTGAGCTGGAAAACGGACGGGTGAAGCATTACCGGCTGCCGCGCAGCATCCTCGCTTTCATGCAGGTGCTGGAATATGACCGTTCGTTTCTTGCCTCCCGCATCCTCTTTGACCGCTTCAACGGCTCGCTCATCATTTCCGGCGCGTTCGGGCTGTTCAAAAAGGATACCGTCATCGCGGCAGGGGGCTATGACAGCGGAACGATGGGCGAGGATATGGAGCTTGTGGTCAAGCTGCACGAATACTGCACGGTCAACAACATCGACTATGCCATTCGCTACGCATCCGACGCGATCTGCTGGACGCAGGCGCCCGAGCGGCTGCGTGATCTGTGCAAGCAGCGCAAGCGCTGGCATCTGGGCCTGTTCCAGAGTATGTACAAGCATCGCGTCATGTTTTCCAATTACAGGTTCGGCGCGGTGAGCTTTGTATCCTATTTCTATTTCCTCATTTACGAGCTGCTTTCGCCGTTTATCGAGGTCTTCGGCGTGTTCACGATGGTGCTCGCATGGTGGTGCGACCTCATCAACGTGCCGTTCATGCTGCTCTTTTTCCTGATCTACGCTGTGTTTGGCTCGGTCCTGACGCTTACCGCCTTTTTCTCGCGCATCTACACGGCGGACCTCACGCTCTCGTTCGGCGACGGCCTCAAGGCCGTCTGTCTGTGTCTCTTTGAGCTGGTGTTCCTGCGCTTTATTCTCGCATGGGTGCGCTGCACGGCCTTTATCGGCTATAGGAAGAAAAGACTCAGCTGGGGGCGCATCGAGCGCCGCAAGATCGATTTGAAATAGAGGGGGTGCCGCCTGTGCGCCGAAAAAAGCTCTTGGAAATCACGCTCTGCGCCGTGCTGACGATCGGAGCGCTGCTGTGCTGTATGCAGGATGCAAGCGCGAGGGAGACGCTTCTGATCTCGGGAAACGCCGATCTCTATCCCATCGAGTCCTATGACCGCGGCAGAGAATGCTATGTCGGATTGCTGCCGGAGCTGTACGAGCGCCTGAGTGAGCAGACAGGGTACGATCTTGTCTATCTTCCGTACAGCAAGAACACAACGCAGGCGCAGCAGACCGCAAACCGGCAGGCGGACATTATTTCCGCCTATCCCTCCGGCACGGTCGACAGCGGCGCGATGCGCCGTCAAGTGCTGCTCTGCACGATAGAACATGACGGCGCAGAGCGCGCGATATATGTTGGCTTTACCAACGCACTCACGCCGGAACTGGCCGGCGCGCTTGCACAAGCGCTGGAGGACCTCTCCGGTGCGGAGAGCATCGGCGTCCTGGCAGACTATATGAATAGCAGCGGCGCGGAAGCCTACCGTACCAGGTGGCTCATTACGCTCGCCGCATTGATCGCGGCGATGCTTGCCGCGGCGGTCGCGCTGATAGTCTTTGCGCGCAAAAAGCGTGCCGAGCAAAAGGCCAACGCCCTCATCGACCCGCGCTACGGCATCGGCAACGACGGGTATTATCTGAACTGCATGGAAACGCTTATCCCCGCCCCGCTCAGAAGCATCGTCTATGTCTTCTGCATCGGCTGCGATATGCCCTCGCTCGAACGGCGCTTTGGCGAGGCGGAGCGCGGGGAGATCTTCTCCCGCGCGGCGGAGTATCTGCGCCTTGACTGCGGACGCGAGGAATACCTCGCCTGCGTGGGGCGCGGGATGTTCGCGCTCGTGTGTCAGTGCGGCAGCCGCGAGGCGGCACAGCAGCGCGCCGAGGGGCTTATCCGCGGGCTGGACGGCTACCTTGCGGGCTTCCGCGCCGAATATGCCGGCGCGTTCCGCGCGGGCATCTGCTCGCTGTCGGAAAACCCCGACTGCGGCGCCAAGGCTGCGCTCTACAACGCGCGCCAGGGCTGTGCCCACGCGTTCCGCACGGAAACGCCCTGCGCGTTCAGCACGCGCGGCATGATCGATGAGAGCGAGCAGCTCGAGCGTCTGCGCGGCAGCATGAGCAAGGCGGTGGAAAAGGGCGAATTTGAGCCGTACCTCCAGTTCGTTGTCGATCGCGCCGGCACGGTCGTCGGCGCGGAGGCCATCTCGCGCTGGCAAAATCCGGAGGAGGGACTGCTCAAGCCCTCAAAATACATCGACCTGATGATCCGCGCCGGCACGATCACCGAGCTGGATCTCTATATGCTCCGCTGCGCGTGCGTGCAGCTCCAGACGTGGAAGCGGGAGGGGCGCGGGACGCTGTGGCTCTCGTGCAACTTCACGCGCCAGTCCATCGCAGACGAAAAGATCCTCGCGCGCGTGCACGAGATCATCGAGCAGTACGACTTTACGCGCGACCGCCTTGTGGTGGAGCTGACGGAGGACTCCTACGCGCACGACCGCGAGGCGGCGCTGCGGACGATCGAGGGGCTGCACGCGATGGGGCTTCGCATCGTGCTGGACGATATCGGCGCGGGCTATTCCTCGCTCTCCGACCTGAGCACCTACCCAATCGACGGCGTGAAGATCGACCGCAGCATCGTGATCGAGTCCGCCTTGCCGCGTGCCCGCGCGCTGCTGGAGGGCATGATCCGTCTTTCGCACGACATGGGCATCCGCGTGCTGTGCGAGGGCGTGGAGGACAAGGCAACATGCGACGCCGTGCTTGCGGCGGGATGCGACTTCATTCAGGGCTTTTATTTCTCGCGCGTCCTGCCCGGGCGCGAAGCGGAATCCTTCCTGCGCAGCCTGGCGGCGCGCGACAGGGAGGAAGGATAAAGGAGAAATGAACATGGTCAACAAGAAACGAGTAGGCATGATGGTGGCGGTCACGCTCCTGATCGGCGTGCTGCTCTTCTGTTCCGTCTTTTTCCTCGTCCGGCGGGCGAATCGTGAGATCACACAGCGCTCCTTTGACGAATTGGCTACCGCGACGCGCCAGATCGCAAAGGATCTTGCCGACGCGGCGAACGCGGACCAGACCATCCTCTCCGCCATGGCGGAGCTGATCGCGGGGCATGACGAGCGTGACAATGACGCGGTGCTGCGCATCATGAAATCCTTCAGCCTCAGTGAGACCTTTGTCTCCACCGTCGCGCTGCTGCGACCCGACGGCACGCTGCTGCTGACCGACGGCACCCGCTACGACGTTTCCGGCACATTCGATTTTGAAACAGAGGCGGCGCGGGGCGCGTACATCTCAGACCGCGTGACAAGCTACTTTGCGCCGGAAAAGCTGGTGGTGCGCAACGTCGTGCCGGTGGTGCGCGACGGCGAGACCGTCGCCATCCTCTACGGCGTCGTCCTCCTGCAGGAGCTTTCCCAAAACTATCAGATCGACCTCTACAACGGCAATGCCTTCCTCCTTCTTGTGGACGGCAACAACGGCGACATCCTGCTGGATACCTGGCACGACTCGCTCGGCAACCTCTCGGAGCTGCGTGGGCGCAAGATGCTCAAGGGCCACACCTACGAGGAGGCGATGGAAAAAATCCCCAACGGCATCGGCGGCGATATGTGCACCGTCTCCCAATCCACGGGGATGACGCTCTACCTGCACTACGAGCCTGTCGGCATCAACAACTGGAGCGTCGTGCTCGGCGTGAGCGAGGCGGAGGCGCTGGCGGGCACGCGCGGCGTGGTGGAGACGCTTTCGATGATGGCGATCATCGTTACCGCGCTGCTGCTGAGCTATCTTGGCTTTATGGTCTGGTATCTCACCTCGGCGCGGCGCGGCGTTTACCGTATGAGCATTACGGACCAGGGCACGGGCCTGATGAACCGTGTCGCCTATGAGAAGTGTCTGCGCAAGAACGACCAGCGCGTCATCGCTCCGGCCGCCTGCATTTATATCGACGCGAACGGCCTGCACGAGATCAACAACGAGCGCGGTCACGAGGCGGGCGATCAGCTGCTGCGCGCGGTCGCAGAGCGTCTGCGGGAGCAGTTTCCGAGGGACGATCTCTACCGCGTCGGCGGCGACGAGTTCGTCGTGTTTCCCGCGCCGGCGGCAGAGGCGGAATACGAGGCGCGGATGCGGGCGGTTTCTGAAAGCCTTGCCGCGCAGGGCTACAGCATCTCCTACGGCATCGCCGTCTGCGAGGCGGCAAACGGGCTAAGAGAGCTGGTCCGCGAGGCGGACGAGAAGATGCTCGGGAGCAAGCGCGCCTACTACGCCGAGCACGATCGCGGAAGGCTGAGATAACGCCAAGACGATAAAATGACCGCCGGACGATACCGGCGGGCATTTTGTCGTCCAACCAACAAAACCGCTTTAGAATATCGTTCATGATAAGTCCCCCCTCTCCGCATGATCTCAACCCTTATTTTCTTAGAGATGAGCAAAACAAACCCTAAAACAAAAGGGCGAATGGTCATCTTATTTTTTATACACATTGAGGCTTAAAGTAACTGTGATATCGGTGATTGGAAAAGAGTGTTCATTTGCAATTCTAAGGGGTGCCCACGATGTTTGCCGCGAAAACCTGTGGAAAGCGTGATAGGGGTGAAATTTTCAACGACTGGCAAAGGCATTTTAAGGGGAAATAGTCAATAACCAAGGCACTGCTTCTGCAAGAATTTTGAGCAAAAAAGGCTTGCAGTTCAAGAAAATCTCGTGTACGATGCCATCCCAATTTTGAAAGCGGAGGTATGGTTTATGTGCAAAGAGAAGGAAATCACTGTGCTCAAGGTCAGTCCTCATAAGAACCCGGAAGTAGTCACCCTGAAAAATGAGTGGTCGGCTCTGCAAGAAGCCGTGAGCAGTGGAGTGAAGGACTACCATCACCTGATCCAGTTGGTCGGCGCGGAAGAAGGCGTAGTCCTGCTCCTGAACGATGAGGGTACCTTCTTGTCGCGGCCGCGGTCGGCGGGATCGTTGTGCTGATCGGCAAAATTTGACAGCGGAAGAAAAAAGGTTCCCAAGCCATTGGCTTGGGAACCTTTTTCGCATCGCCGCGCGATACAGAGGATCAAAGGAGAGGTTCATAAAGAAGTTTGGAAGAGATCGTTTCAGATACGGCTGCGGATCTCCGCACCCATGGCCTTGCAGCCGACGAGTTGGCAGTTTTCCTGCATGATGTCGCCGCAGCGGAAGCCCGAGCGCAGCGTTTTATCCACCGCGCGCTCGATGGCGTCGGCCTCGGCGGCCATGTCGAAGCTGTAGCGCAGCATCATTGCGGCGGCCAGGATCGTGCCGATGGGGTTCGCCTTGTCCTGTCCCGCAATGTCCGGCGCGGAGCCGTGGATGGGCTCGTAGAGTCCGTTCGTGCCGTCACCCATGCTGGAGGACGGGATCATGCCGATCGAGCCCGTGATCTGGCTCGCCTCGTCGGAGAGAATGTCGCCAAAGAGATTTTCGGTCACGATGACGTCGAACTGGCTCGGGTCACGCACGAGCTGCATCGCCGCGTTGTCGACATACATGTGGCGGAGCTCGACATCGGGGTAGTCCTTCGCGACCTCTGTGACCGTCTTGCGCCAGAGACGCGAGGTGTCGAGCACGTTGGCCTTGTCGATGGAGGTGACGCGCTTGCGGCGCTTGCGCGCGGTCTCGAACGCGACGCGCGCGACACGCTTGATCTCGTGCTCGGAGTAGGCCATGATGTCGGTGGCTTTCTGCTCGCCGTTCGCCTCTTCCGTGCGGTGCTCGCCGAAGTACACGCCGCCGATGAGCTCGCGCACGACGACGAGGTCGATGCCGCCTTCCGCGATGTCGGCGCGCAGCGGGCAGGAGGCGGAGAGCTCGGAGAACATCTTCGCAGGGCGCACGTTCGTGTAGAGACCCATGCCCTCGCGCAGCTTGAGCAGACCGCGCTCGGGACGGTTGGCGGCGGGCTGGTCGTCCCACTTCGGGCCGCCGACCGCACCGAGCAGCACGCTGTCCGCGTTGCGGCAGGTCGCTAAACTCGAATCCGGCAGCGGCACGCCGAATTTATCGATGGCGTTACCGCCCATCGGCGCGTCGACGTAGGTGAAGGTGTGGCCAAACTTCGCGGCCACGGCGTCTAAAACGCCCATGGCCTCGGTGACGATCTCGGGGCCGATGCCGTCGCCCTTGATGATGGCAATGGTCTTGTTCATTTCGCCGCCTCCTTTGCCTTGAGCGAGGCCATCAGGCCGCCGCGCGCGATCATGTCCTTGATAAACGGCGGGAAGGGCTCGGCCTGATACGTCGTGCCCTTTGTCACGTCTGTGATGACGCCGGTGTCGAAGTCGACTGTTACCTCGTCGCCGTTTTCGATCTCCGCGCTCGCGGCGGGGCACTCCAAAATGGCGAGGCCGATGTTGATAGCGTTGCGGTAGAAGATGCGGGCGAAATTCGCCGCGATGACGCAGGAGATGCCGCTCGCCTTGATGGCGACGGGCGCGTGCTCGCGCGACGAGCCGCAGCCGAAGTTTACGCCCGCGACCATGATGTCGCCGTCTTTGACGCGGTGGATGAAGTCCTTGTCGATGTCCTCCATGCAGTGGGAGGCGAGCTCCTTGTGGCCCTGGGTGTTCAGATAGCGCGCGGGGATGATGACGTCCGTATCGACGTGATCCCCATACTTATGGACAATGCCGTGTGCATTCATTTGTTCATGACCTCCTCCGGATGAGAAATGTGGCCGGTAATACCAGACGCCGCGGCGACAGCCGGAGAGGCGAGGTAGACCTCGCTGTCGACGTGGCCCATGCGGCCGACAAAGTTGCGGTTGGTGGTGGAAACGCAGCGCTCGCCGGCGGCGAGAATGCCCATATAGCCGCCGAGGCACGGCCCGCATGTGGGCGTGGAGACGATGCAGCCCGCGTCGAGGAAAATATCGGTGTAGCCCTCGTGCATGCAGGCGCGGTAGACCTCCTGCGTGGCGGGGATGATGATGCCGCGGACGTTCGGGGCCAGGTGATGCCCCTTTAAGATCGCAGCGGCGGCGGCCATGTCAGGGAGCTGGCCGTTCGTGCACGAGCCGATGACGATCTGGTCGATGGCGATGTCGCTGCCCTCGCGCGCGCTGTGCGCGTTTTCGGGCAGGTGCGGCCAGGCGACCGTGCAGTCGACCTTGCCAAGGTCGATGTCGATGACGCGCTCGTATTCTGCATCAGGGTCGGCCTCGAACGCTGTCCAGGGGCGGTCCACGCGGCCCTCAACATAGGCGCGCGTCACGTCATCGACGGGGAAGATGCCGTTTTTGCCGCCCGCCTCGATGGCCATGTTGCAGATCGTCAGGCGGTCGTAAATCGTGAGGTTCTTGACGCCCTCGCCGGAAAATTCGATGGACTGGTAGCGTGCGCCGTCCACGCCGATCATGCCGATGAGCGTCAGGATGACGTCCTTGCCGGAGACAAACGGGCGGAGCTTGCCGGTGAGATTCACCTTGATGGCGGACGGGACCTTGAACCACATCTCGCCCGCGGCCATGGCCGCGCCCATGTCGGTCGAGCCGACGCCGGTGGAGAATGCGCCGAGCGCGCCGTAAGTGCAGGTGTGAGAGTCCGCACCGATGACGGCCTCGCCCGGGGCGACAAGCCCCTGCTCGGGCAGCAGAGCGTGCTCGATGCCCATCGTGCCGACATCGTAGAAGTGGTCGATGTCGAAGCGGCGGGCAAAGGTGCGGCACTGCTTGCACTGCGTGGCGGACTTGATGTCCTTGTTCGGCGCGAAGTGATCCATCACCATCGCGATGCGGCTCTTGTCGAAGACCTTTTCAAAGCCCGCGGACTCAAACTCGTTGATGGCCACGGGGGTCGTGATGTCGTTGCCGAGGACGAGGTCGAGCTTTGCCTGGATGAGCTGGCCCGCGCGCACGCTCTCAAGTCCTGCGTGCTTGGCGAGAATTTTCTGCGTCATTGTCATGCCCATGTCGCGTTTCTCCTTTCAGTTGCAGGATTCCATGATCTTGTTGATGCCGTTGACGTAGGCGCGGATCGACGATTCGATGATATCGGGCGAGAGGCCCGAGCCGGTGTACGAGCGCCCGTCGGGGCCGGAGACCTTGACCACGGCCTCGCCGATGGCGTCCTCGCCGTCCGTGACGGCGTTCAGGCTGAAGCTCTCGAGCTTCACGTCCATATGAAGCATGCGGTTGATGGCCTTGAACGAGGCGTCCAGCGGGCCCGTGCCGATGGCGACGTCTTCGATCTGCTCGTCGCCGCGCTGGAGCTTGATGCACGAGATGTTCGGCACGCCGTGGCCCGTGTTGACCACATGACTCACGAGCTGGCAGCTGCCCTGCACCGCGGCCTGACGGTGGAGCACGAGCGCCTCAATGTCGCTGCTCGTGATGCTCTTTTTCTTGTCGGCGAGATCCTTGAAGCGGGTGAACACGCTTTCAAGCTCCTCGTCGCTCAATTCGTAGCCCATGGATTCGAGCTTTTCACGCAGCGCGTGCTTGCCGGAGTGCTTGCCGAGCACCATCGTGTTCTGCGGGATGCCGACGTCGGTGGAGTTCATGATCTCGTACGTTCTTGCATTGGCAATGACGCCGTGCTGATGGATGCCCGACTCGTGCGCGAAGGCGTTCGCGCCGACGATGGCCTTGCTCGGCGGGATGGGCACGCCCGTGATGTTGCTCAGCAGCTTGCTCGAGCGGTAGATCTGCCTGGTGCTCACGCCGGTCTCGGCGTCGTAGAAGTCCTTTCTCGTGCGCAGCGCCATGATGATCTCTTCAAGGCTCGCGTTGCCCGCGCGCTCGCCGATGCCGTTGACCGTGCATTCGACCTGCGTCGCGCCCGCGCGGACGCATTCGAGCGAATTGGCCACCGCCATGCCGAGGTCGTTGTGGCAGTGGACGGAGATGTCGACGTTTTCAACGCCAGTGATGTTTTCACGCAGGTAGGTGATGAGGTCATACATCTCCTGCGGCGTGGAATAGCCGACGGTGTCGGGCACATTCAGCGTCGTTGCACCAGCGGCGACGGCAGCGGAGTAGCACTGGGCCAGAAACGACCAGTCGGAGCGGGAGGCGTCCTCGGCGGAAAACTCAATGTCATCGCAATAGCTCTTGGCGTAGGCGACCATCTCGCGGATGCGGTCGATGACCTGCTCGCGCGTCATCTTGAGCTTGTACTCCATGTGGATGTCGCTGGTGGCAAGGAAGACATGGATGCGGGGGTGGTTCGCTTCCTTCACGGCGTCCCACGCCGCGTCGATATCGCCCTTGGCGCAGCGCGCGAGCGAGGCGACCGTGCAGTTCGTCACCGCGGCGGAGATGGCCTGCACGCTCTTGTGGTCCATCGGAGACGCGATGGCGAAGCCTGCCTCGATCACGTCAACGCCCAGCTTTTCAAGCTGGCGGGCCATTTCGATCTTTTCCGTCAGATTCATGCTGCACCCGGGGGACTGCTCGCCGTCTCTCAGGGTCGTGTCAAAAATTTTAATGCGTTTCATGGTGTGTTCCTCCTGCTCTTTTTTCTCCCGCATAGCAACAAAAAAAGCCTTCGTCTCTTCCCTTGAAGAGACGAAAGCTCAAAACTTCCGCGGTACCACTCTTGTTGGCATAAAATATGCCCGCTTTCTGCATCGGCTTAAAATCAAGCGAATGCGCCTCGTTGGTAACGGTGAGGAGATCCGGCTGCGCCTAAACGAAAATCGTCTCAGCGGAGCTACTCAGGGGCCAGTGACATCATCCCGCTCTGCATTGCCTCGCAGCGACCGGCAACTCTCTGAAGCGTCTGTAGGACGAATTTTTCCCCGTCATGGTATTTGTGAACTATGAGATTTAATGATGCTACTATAATCGCCCGCCCCCGCTTTGTCAAGCAGGGAAAAAGAAATTTGCGCTTTGACAAAAAACCGCGCGGCGGAAAAACATATTTTGCGCACTTTGAACGGAGAAAAAGGCGGGAGAGCAAAAGAAAAGGGAACGCGCAAGCGTTCCCTTTTTTGCCAAAATTTCTTACCTGCCGCCGAAGATCAGGCTGCCGAGCCCCGTGGAGGTCAAAAACAGAATGAGCATGACAACGGGCACGACATACTTCATCATCACGCTGTAGAGCTTGGCGCGGCCGAAGTGTTCGCCGTTTTTCTCGACCTCGGCGATGATCCATTTCGGACCCACGACCCAGCCGACCAAAATGCTCGTGAGCAGGCTGATAAACGGCATCAGGAAGCTGTTGCTGATGTAGTCCATCACGTCGAGCAGCTGCGCGGTCGAGCCGTTGGGCAGCGGGAGCTCGAAGTAGAGCGCGTTGTAGCCAAGGCAGATGAGCACAGCCGTCACGAGCGAATAGACGCCCACGGCGGCGCACATCTCCTTGCGCGACTTGTGGAAAATCTCCATGCAGTTGGCGACAAGCGTCTCCATGACGGACACGCAGCTTGTCAGCGCGGCAAAGCCGAGCGCGAGGAAGAACACCGCGCCCACGACGCGGCCCACGCCGCCCATCGCGGCGAAGACCTTCGGCAGGCTGATGAACGTCAGGCTCGGGCCGCTGGCCATGCCGTCGGTGCCGAGGAAGACGTAGACCGCCGGGATGATCATGAGACCTGCGAGGAAGGCAACGCCCGTGTCAAAAATTTCGATCTGGTTGTTGGCCTTGTTGAGGTCGACGTCGTCCTTGACGTAGCTGCCGTAGGTGATCATGATGCCCATGCTGACACTGAGCGAGAAGAAGAGCTGACTCATCGCGTCGAGCGCGATGTTCAAAAAGCGCTGGACGGTCAGGCCCGTGAAGTCGGGTTTAATGTAGACGAGCAATCCTTCGATACCCGTGCGCGTCATGCCGCTCTCGTCGGTGTAAGAGAGCGTGAGCGAGAAGATGGCGATGCCGATGATGAGAAGGAGCAGACCCGGCATGATGTAGCGGGAGTATTTTTCAATGCCCTTTTCCACGCCGCAGTACACGACCCACGCCGTCAGCGCCAAAAAGATCAGCATGAAGACGATGGGCGAGACGGGGGAGGTGATGAACGAGGTGAAGAACCCGTCCTGCGCGGCGGCATCGCCGCTTGAGACGAGGTAGAGGGTAAAATACTTCGTGATCCAGCCGCCGATGACGGAGTAATACGTCATGATGAGCGTGGGGACGAGGAAGGTGAGGTAACCCAAAAACTTCCACTTCTTGTTGAGCGTTGCAAAGGCATTGAGGGCGTTCTGCTTCGTGCGGCGGCCAATGGCTACGTCAGTCGTCAGCAGGGTGAAGCCGAATGTCAGCACCAGCACCAGATAGACGAGCAGGAACAGTCCGCCGCCGTCCTTGGCACAGAGATAGGGGAAGCGCCAGATATTGCCGACGCCCACCGCGCTGCCCGCCGCAGCCAGCACAAAGCCGAGCGAACCGCTGAAACTACTGCTTTTTTTCATGTACGATTCTCTCTTTTCTTTCATGTAAATGGAATGACTAATGCCCCATTATAGCAGAAGAAACCGAATTGGCAAGGGGAGAAGCGCTGAAAATGCAGGAATTCTTGCGAAAATGTGAAAAAAATATCTCACCAGCGGCTTGCTGATGAGATATTTATTCATAGCAGGATTAGATTTTGTCATGGTCGGCGGCTTCGTCGGTGAAGACGGCCTCGAATTCCTCAGCGCTCATCGTCTCGTGCGCAAGCAGGAATTCCGCCACGGCGATGAGGTGCTTCTGATCGCGCGAGAGGATGTCCTCGCAGCGCTCGTAGGCCGCGTCGACGATGGACTTGACCTCCTCGTCGATCTGTGCGGCGACCTGCTCGGAATACGGCTTGGCCTGCGCCATCGAGCGGCCGATGAAAATTTCATCGTGGCCGGATTCAAACGAGATCGAGCCGAGCCTGTCGCTCATGCCGTACACCGAGACCATCTTGCGCGCGATCTGCGAGGCGCGCTGGATGTCGTTCGACGCGCCGGTCGAAATGTCGCCGAGCATCAGCTTTTCCGCCACGCGCCCGCCAAGCAGCGAGACGATCTGCTCTTCCATATAGCGCTTGGACTGGTACGAGCGGTCCTCCGTGGGCAGCGAGATCGTCATGCCGCCCGCGCCGCCGCGCGGGACGATCGTGATCTGGTGCACAGGATCGTGCGTCGGCAGTGCGTGCATCACGATGGCGTGACCGGCCTCGTGATAGGCGGTCAGCTTGCGCTCGTGCTCGCTGACGACGCGGCTCTTCTTCTCGGGACCTGCGATGACCTTGATCTCCGCCTCGGAGAAGTCGGACATCGTGATGAGCTTGCTGCCGCGGCGCGCGGCGAGCAGCGCCGCCTCGTTCGAGAGGTTCTCGAGGTCTGCGCCCGTGAAGCCGGGCGTGCCCTTTGCGACGGTGGAGAGGTCCACATCCTCGGCAAGGGGCTTATTCTTGACATGGATCTTCAGGATCTCCTCGCGGCCGCGGATGTCGGGAAGCCCCACGTAGACCTGACGGTCGAAGCGGCCCGGGCGCAGCAGCGCGGGGTCGAGAATGTCGGCGCGGTTCGTCGCCGCCATGACGACGACGCCCTGATTCGTACCGAAGCCGTCCATTTCGACGAGCAGCTGGTTGAGCGTCTGCTCGCGCTCGTCGTGGCCGCCGCCCGGGCCTCGCTGACGGCCCACGGCGTCGATCTCGTCGATGAAGATGATCGCGGGGGCGACCTTTTTCGCCTGTTCGAAGAGGTCGCGCACGCGGCTCGCGCCGACGCCGACATACATCTCGACAAAGTCAGAGCCGGAGATCGACAAAAACTGCACGCCCGCCTCGCCCGCGACCGCGCGGGCCAGCAGCGTCTTGCCCGTGCCCGGAGGGCCGACAAGCAGCACGCCCTTGGGGATGCGCGCGCCGAGGTCGATGAACTTGCCCGGCGCTTTCAAAAAGTCGACGATCTCCTGCAATTCCTCTTTTTCCTCATCCGCACCGGCGACGTCAGAGAACGTCGTGGGGCGCTTGTTGTCTCCGCCGGTCTTGAACGACGCCGTGCCGAATTTTGCCATGCGGTCGCCGCCGCCTCCGCCCGCGGAGCGGACGGAGAGGAAGTACCAGATGGCGAAAATGCCGAGCACCGCTAAAATATAAGGCGCGAACATCGCAACATAGTTGATCGAGTGGTCGGCGGTGAAGTCGTAGTCCTCGATGATGCCGTCGGCCTTCTGCTGCTCGATGAGCTCGCCTAAGTCGTCATAGAAGAGCGTCACGCTGAAAAGGTCCTTTTTGAGCTCCGTTTTGCCGTCGATGGGCTCGCGCAGCTTCATGCGCAGCGTGGTGTCCGTCACTGTGAAGGCCGAGACCTGCTCGGATTCGAACAGCTCGCGTACCTCGGCATACGACGGTTCGGCCTCCACCGGCTTGTTCATAAAGCCGTAGACGCCGACGAGCACCAGCAACACCAGCAGATACGGCAAAAGATTGGGACGCTTGGTCTGTTGAGTCAATGGGATATCCTCCTTGCTGATTCAAAAAAGAGGCAAAGCCTCTTTTTTTGAGAAAGATTCGCTGCGTTTTGTGCCTCGGTTGTCCGCTGAAAGCGAACAATTCGACACAACACTCCGCGCAAGGTGTTTTCTGCCACGCACATGTCGCGGCAGAAAACAGATTTGAATTGATTTCGTGCCGTGCGCGGCACGAAACTCTGCGAGGCTTTTTGAGGAGCCAGAAAGATCAATTTTCAGAATAAACCTCGGGCTTGAGCACGCCGATGTACGGCATATTGCGGTACTTCTGGGCGTAGTCGAGGCCGTAGCCGACGACGAATTCGTCGGGCACTTCAAAGCCTGCGAGGTCGGCGGCGATGGGCTTGGTGCGGCGGGCGGGCTTGTCGAGCAGCGTCACGACGGTCACGCTGGAAGCGCCCTTGGTCATAAAGTAATTCTTGAGGAAGTAGAGCGTGTTGCCGGAGTCGAGAATGTCCTCGATGACGACGATATCGCGGCCCGTGATGTCCTGCTGGAGATCGCGCGTGATCTGCACGACGCCGGACGAGGTCGTCGCGTTCTGATAGGACGAGACGGCGATGAATTCAATGTCGCTCTTGAGCTGGCAGGCGCGCACGATGTCGGCCATGAAGATGAAGGAGCCCTTCAGCACGCCGAGAAACAGGGGATTTTTGCCCTTGAGGCGCTCGTAGAGCTCGTCGCCCATCTCCTGTACGCGCGTTTTGAGCTGCTCCTCGGAATACAGTACCTTCAGGATGTCCTGATCCATATTGCTCTTAGCCATAGCTTTTTTCTCCACTTTCTTTTTATTCGTATTTGTTGTATCTGATGCGGCATTCCGCCGCAGGTCGCACAAATTGGCGTTATCGGGGGACGACGCGCACAAAACGCGCCCTTTTGCCGTCTTTCGGCAGAAAAGCAACGTCCGTCCCCAGCCGCCACACGGCGGCAAGCCGGCCGCCCACATAAAGGGCGGGGAGCGCGTCGCGCTCGGTGAGGGAGAGCTTTCGGTCGACGCACAGCCGCTTGACGCTGCGCGCGCCGTTCGCGCCTTGAAGCATTAAGCGCGCGTTCAGGTCGCACGGGGCGACGGTGATGATCTCACCGTCTTCCGGCACGCGGAGCGAAATGCCCTCGCCGTCGGGCTTATGCAGCAGCGTCAGCTCGAAATTGCCCCATGGGAGGGGAACGTTTTCCACAAGCGCCGCCTTTGGCAGCGCGGCGGGGGAGAACGCCATCGTCAGCGCGCCGTCCGCGATGCGGACAGTCGCGCTCTGCGGCAGCGTATAGCGCCGCTCGGCGCTGCCGCCTCTCTGTGCAAGGGCGCAGATCGCGTCGAGCTGCTTGCGCCCGATGTCCTTGCGCCCGAGGCCGAGCGCGTCGGCCAAGTGCAGCAGGATACGTGGCTGCACGACTTCATCGGCGGCAAGAAAGCAGTCCAGCGACAGCGAAATACCGCCGTCCTGCGCTTTTGCATGGGAAAGTGCGGCTTCCGCCGCCTGCTCAAGCGCATCGTCGAGCGCAGTCAATGAACGCGCCGTTGTGGCGATATGCTGAGGCGCGCGGGGATTGAGCTCCCTGAGCCGCGGCAGAATTTCAAGCCGCAGGTAGTTCCGTGCAGCGGCGTTCGGGTCCGCGTTCGTGTGATCCTCGACATGCGGGATGTTGTGAGCGTGCGCATAGGTGACGAGCTCTTCTCGCGTCTGCTCCAAAAACGGGCGGACAATGTCGCCCTGCTTGGGCCGCATACCACACAGGCCGCGCAGATCCGTCCCGCGGACGAAGTTTAAGAGCACCGTTTCCGCGTTGTCGTCCGCATGGTGTGCCAGCGCGATCTGGGCGCCGAGCATTTGCGCTGTTTCACGGAGAAAGGCGTAGCGCAGGTCGCGCGCAGCTTCCTCTTCCGC
>ERZ859738.439-NODE-439-length-28594-cov-2.874067_pt1 | contig 28594 bp, 14 predicted proteins | sample MGYA00510122_ERZ859738 | MGnify/ENA primary metagenome ERZ859738 (study PRJEB30046, sample SAMN00715139) | human gut metagenome | study: EMG produced TPA metagenomics assembly of the A metagenome-wide association study of gut microbiota in type 2...
CTGCTCTCTGTTGCGGTGGGGGCCCTATTCTCGCAGATCAATGCAGCCCTGCATGGGGTTGCCCTGCTGGGCGGATGGCTTGTCGCCTTGGTGTATCATTTCTTTATTCGTTGGGCAGATGACTATCGATCAACTTTTGGCTGAAAATACCGAACGACATCATGAGAAATATTCTCCTTTTGACCCCTTGACCGGAGCAGGAGCCCCCGGAGAGCGAGTCCTGTTTCAGCTGAAGGATTACCTCTTCCCACAGCAGTATATCCCCGTCGAGATGCGCCGGGAGCCTCTGATTGATAAGTTGGCGGAATGCGGCTCGATCGAGGCCTTCGTCCGGAGGTATCTCTCCCGAGAGATGGGGGAGGAGGTGCGCGAAAAGGTGATCCGGCAGATGATCCGGCTGCGCATCCGCCATGACTTCTGCTTTTGGGCCTTTGCCTTTGTCAAGATTAAGCCGAAATCGGGTGGAGATATTATCCCCTTCAAGTTGAACCGGGCTCAGCGTAAGTTGATCGCAGCCCTCGAGAAGATGCGTTTGGAGGGTCGCCCGATTCGCCTGATTCTGCTCAAAGCACGGCAGTGGGGCGGCTCCACAGCGGTGCAGGTCTATATGGCTTGGATTCAGTTGGTACACAAGACGGGCTGGAACTCACTGATTGTCGCTCAGGTGCGCGATGCCGCTTTAGAGGTGAAGGGCATGTTCTCTACGCTGATTGACAACTACCCGCTGTGGCTCCTGCACGAGGAGTTAGAGGACTTTGAGCCGGGCGAAAAGAAGCTGACCGCCTTTGAGGGGGCGCAAAATATCGATATCGTGCCGCAGCGCAACTGTAAAATCAAGGTGGGCTCGGCCGAAAAGCCCGACAGTGCGCGTGGTGGCGATAGCGCCTTGGTGCACTGTACGGAGGTGGCCTTCTGGGTGAAGACGGAGAATAAAACCCCCGAACAGATTGTGCGCTCGGCCTGCTCCGGAGTGCTGTTTGCTCCCTTGACGATGGAGATCTACGAGAGTACAGCCAATGGTACGGGTAACTATTTCCACCAGGAGTGGGAGCGGGCCAAACGGGGTGAGAGTGACAAAGAGCCGCTCTTTGTGCCGTGGTTCGATATCGAGATGTACGAATTGCCACTTGCGGATCCCTATCGGTTTGCTCAAGCACTGTACGAGAATCGGAACAACAGGGCCAACTATGGAGCGTATGATTGGTGGTTATGGGAGAGGGGAGCCACTCTGGAGGCGATAAACTGGTACCAGCACAACCGCAAGCGGTTCGATGATCATGCCGACATGGCAGCCGAGTATCCCTCAGACGACATCGAGGCGTTCAAGCACAGCGGAAAGAAGGTGTTCGATCAATACAAGGTTGAGGCCTTCGGCAAGGAGTGCAGGGCTTGTCGGTATATGGGGGATGTGTATGGCCTGGCAGATCAGGGGCCGGAGGCGCTCAAGGGGCTCAAGTTCTGTGAAGATCGACAAGGTCTCTTGAAGGTGTGGGAGCTACCGGAGTTGGAATTTAAGGTTGCCAATCGCTATTTGACGGTGGTCGATGTGGGTGGTCGCTCTTCGGGAGCTGACTATTCCGTGGTGGTGGTCTTTGATCGCTATTGGATGATGGAAGGCGACAAACCGGAGGTGGTTGCCGAGTGGTACGGCCATATTGATCATGACCTGCTGGCCTGGAAGGCGGCGCAAATTGCGGCCTTTTATGACAACTCACTGTTGGTGATCGAAAGTAATACGTTGGAGACACGGGATAAAGAACGGGATACGGATGGAGATCATACCTCCTTTATCCTGAATCAGATTGCCGATGTGTACCCCAATCTGTATGCCCGTCGGCAGTCGGAGGAGGCGATCAATAGCGGGGCACCTCGCAAATGGGGTTTTCATACCAACTCTTCGACCAAGCCGATGATCATTGATCACCTGATCCGCATGATTCGCGAGCAGGCCTACATCGAGCGGGAGCGGGGCTGTCTGGATGAATATCTGTGTTACGAGAAGAAGGAGAATGGCAGCTTCGGAGCCATCTCGGGGCGGCACGATGACCGCTTGATGACACGAGCCATCGGCCTGTTTATCTGTTTTTGTGAGATGGATCTACCGAAGATTGTCCAGCCTGTGCAGCCACGTGTGTTACGTCCTGTATCTGTGGCCACCATTTGATTTTTAACCAACATCTGAGATATGAAAAAGCTATTGAAAACGGTTTTAGCGGCCTTTGTTCTTCAGTGGGCATCCATGCGGCTGCGTTATGCGGTTCGGCTGGCGGAGCGGGCCCATCGCAAGAGTGGGGAGCGGTATTATGTGATGCCGGATCACCGGGATCGGTTGATTGTGATGCGTCGCAGCGGGATGCGCCGTCTGCGACGGTATGGTTATATGGATTCGCACGTGCGGATGCGCGATGTGATGCGTGAGTGTTTTTACTGTACGGCTGACCGGGGAGGCGTTTCGTTGCCTCCGGAGGTTCTTGCGGCAAAGCGGGAAATGTATCTACGCTACGTTACGCGGGGTGTGTAGTTGGCTGGGAGGGTGTAGAAGTCACGCACCGAAGGGGTTTCAAGATTTGAAGAGTCGATTTCACGTCGACTCTTTTTTTTATATATCTTGATATAAAGTGTTGATAGGTTGTGCACAGAATTTGTGTACAAATAATATTTAGAATGCAAGAAAAAATTTACCTTTACTACAATTAATAATTGATCGATATAGTAACTGCCAATACGAAGAAATTGCGGCATATGAGGAGGACTTAAAGTCTTTGAGGTGCGAAGATGAAACGGCTGTCAGGTGAACTCTCAGAGTTGTTCAATAAGTTGTATGATCTGGAGGCAGAGATCCGCCGGCAGTTGGAGAGTATAGGGTATAAAATTTAAGGTAATGGATTCTATATCACCAAAATACCAGATGTCTCTGGTTCGAAAAATATATGATGCCATTTGGACTGAATATAGTTCATATGCTGATGTTTTATTCTATATAAAAAAGTGGCATGAAGAGGACGAAAATATAAATAACAATTGGGAAAATTTCTCTATTAAATTCAAAGACAATACGAAAGATAGCGCTAATCCAAAAATCGATTTACTGGCCACATTACATTCGATGGATGGTGAACTATTATTAAAGATAGCTATTGATTTAGGGATTGAAACTCCTGATTTTATTCCGTCTATCCCGATTTTTAGGAATGAAGTGAAATCACATTACAAAACAGCAAGTCAGACTTTTGAGAAGGCATTTAAATGCATTGAAAGTGATCCAGATACGGCTGTTGGTTTGGTGAATTCCGCTTTAGAGAGTATTATAAAAGAGATTCTTAAAGATGAAAGGATAAGTGTCAGTTACAGTGAAACAGATACATCGTATTCACTTTTTAAAGCTATTATGAAAGCATTTAATCTTTCCGCGGATGATCTACCAAAGGAAATAAAGACGCTCAATAAATCCCTATTGTCAGCAAGTCAGGCTATAGAGAGATTACGAAGTGATAAAACTTTATTTCATGGGAAAACCGATGCAGACTATATAATTGACGATCCGTTATATGTGTATTTTATTGTTAATAGTGTTTCATCGATAGGTTTGTTTTTAATGTCATTTTATCAAAAAAAATATCCGAAACTGAAGGATCAGACGCAAGAAAACACATTTAATCCAGATGATTTGCCATTTTAAGGACTATGAGTAATTGGACAACATACCGGCTGGGGGATATATGCACATTAATTGCTGGGTTTGCTTTTAAAAGCAAGGATTTTGGGAATTATCCTGATAAAGTAATAAAAATTGCTGATATCCAACCTCTTTTATAGTTGTATACGGAATCATATTGATAGTGAAACGGCACAACCTAATTTTAGCGCCAATTCTATTGGCGAATTTATTCTAACACTTCCGTCGCTTGACGAGCAGTGGCAGATTGCGGGGATTCTGGAGGCATTGGATGAAAAGATTGAATTGAATCGGCGGGTCAATGCGAATTTGGAGGCTCATGCCCTCTTTTGGTCGTAGTTTGTGGATTTTGAACCCTTCCGGGACGGTCCCTTTGTCGATTCCGAATTAGGCAAAATCCCTCAAGGCTGGAATGTGGGAAATTATACGGATATTGTAGAAATCAAAAGTGGTGGAACTCCTAAAATCGGAATACCAGAATATTGGAATGGGAAAATTCCGTTTTGCTCGCCTAAAGATGTAGGAGTGAGTTGCTTTGTTTTGGATACGGAGAAACATATTACTGCTAAAGGTTTGAAAAATTGTAATAGCAGTTTATTCTAACCAAATACTGTTTTTATCACTGTAATGGGAACAGTAGGAAAGGTTGTTATGGTCGGTGCTGAAATGGCTATGAATCAAACAAATTACGCCTTATTGGGGAAACAAAATATTCCTCAATATTATGTGTATCATATCACACTTCAATTGGTAGACCGCCTATTAAAAAACAAACGGTGCGATTTTTAACGCTATTACAACAAGAGACTTTGTAAGTGAACAAATTGTAATTCCACCAATCTCTGTAATCAAACAGTTTTCAGATGTTGTAAAACCGATTTATGAAAATGTATTGTTGAATGATGTTCAGACAAACCGTCTTTCGGCCCTACGCGATACGCTGCAGCCTAAACTGTTGTCCGGTGAAATAAAATGTTAAATAATAATTTAAAAATACTGCCAATATGAATCAACTATTTACACCTTGTATCATACAAACTATTGTGATCTGTTGCACTATTATTATTGCTTCGCTTGTAGGTCTGTCTCTGTATAGAATACACAAAAAAGCCGAACAATCATGGCAGGGGTATGTATTTATTTCCTGTATCCTGGTTATTTTGGCAGTCATTATTTTTTCTTTTGTTTTTTATAGGGACAGAGATGTTCTCGATTTTATTTCATTGTCCTCGGCTTTGATTTCAATTATTCTGGCGATTGTTACGATTATATATTCATTCTATAGTAATAGTCGTTCTGTTGGACAGACTGAAAAATTGCAAAAAGCTGCGGAAACAGTCCAAAAAGCAACTATCTCATATTCTGACTCAGCAGCAAGTCTGCAGGAAAATATCCAGAAGATTGTTGCTGCAGTGTCTCGTGTTGAGGCGAAAACAGATCGCCTATTGGATGCTAATACGAGTTCGAATTCAAAGATGACGAAAATCTTTTCGAATTTTAATTTAGAAGAATACACGAAATTATTTGTTAAAGCGACTTCAAGGGCTGGTGTGATTATTATATATACATGTATCGAATCAAAAGATCATAATAAGCCGTTCCCGTTTAGTCTGATATCTTCCGATGATGATGGAAGGTATATTTATGGTTTTTTGGTAGCGTTAGGGAGTTCTGGATTAGTATTTTTAGAGACTGAGTATGAGAAAGATTTAGTTACAGTTTCTGAATATGTTCTCCCTCTAAAAAAAGCTATTAATGAAAAAATTAAGGAGTATCAGTCGATAGAAAGAATTAAATATCAAATAGAAAAAATAGATAAGTTCTTCAAAGAGTAAACTTATGCCCTTCACTGAAGCCCATTTCGAAAACGCTGTTCTCGAAATTGTTAGGGATCTGCTCGGATATTAATATCTCTACGGGCCAGAGGTGATTATGGATTTATACAAAGAAGTATTTAGATTAGGATTAAGTTAAAGTTATTGATAAAAAGACAGATTGTTGTTTTATTAATCTTGTATCATGTTCGTAATTTATCTTTATCTGTCGTACTTAAAATGCCAATATTAAAGTATTAAATATTTGTTTAAATCATTTGGCTCATACTATTTTAGTCTCTTCCTTTATTCATAGTATGTCAGCGCCTTTATATCGTTTGACGCACTTGCTGAATTCATTTTCGGTGAAGTAAGACATAAATTGTGCGAAGATGGTTTTGCCTTTCTTCATGGTCGGTAAGAACCAGGTTTGCAAGCCTTTCTACAAACATGCGAGTTATAATCGGAAAATAAATTTCCTTGTAACTTGTTGAATTTTAAATTGGTTTAAAAAAAAGTCCGGATCTTTTCTCCGGACACTAATGAATTTCGATATTTAATAATGTTTATAAAAACGCTGGTTGGAATTTGAAGCCCCAACGTCTAATGTAAGAGTTGTGTTTACTTGCGGAAATTAGGTTATTACAATGCCTTTACAGTCTGTCTCAACTTAATATCTTTACTTGATGAACCGATCATAAATTCAAATTCACCAGGTTCTACAGTCCATTGCATATTACGGTCGAGCAATTGTAAATCCTCAGGAGTAAGTTCAAACGTCACTCGTTTAGTTTCTCCCGGATTTAATGATATACGCTCGAAACCACGCAACACGGAATTATATGCAACGACACTGCTATATTTGTCGCATACATAAAGCTGAACGACTTCATCTCCTTGACGTTTTCCGGTATTTGTGAGATTGAAAGTTATGGTATAATTTCCCTGGGTCTTCTGTTCAAGAGGAGTGACCGTTAGATCAGAATATTCAAAACTTGTGTAACTAAGTCCATGGCCAAATGGATATAGCTCACCCATTACACGCGTAGAACCAGACCCATTAGGACCTGATTGTGGTTGAGTTCCATGCGAACCTGGCTTGAATGGAAAGTTCAATTCAATCTGACCGACTGATTTGGGGAAAGTGACAGTCAGTTTTCCCCCCGGATTATAATCTCCAAACAGTGTTTCGGCTATGATTGTTCCTCCCTGACAGCTTGGGAACCATGTTTCAAGAATTGCAGGGATGTGTTTATCTGCCCAGTTAATGGTTAGCGGCTGTCCGTTAATCAATACCACCACAACAGGTTTTCCTGTTGCATGCAATGCTTCGAGTAATTCCTGCTGATGCCCCGGCAAATCCAGTGAGGTACGTGAACGGCTTTCACCTGTCCTATATTCATCCTCTCCTAATACAGCTATAATGACATCACAATTCAACGCTTTATCAACCGCATTACGGATGTCTGACTTTTCTGTATCTGAAAGAGGCTCAGGCAGAATTTCAGTAGAGGGCCATCCTTGATTTATGACATCACAACCTTTGGCATAATCTACCTCTGCAATGCCTTTGAGATAGTTACGCAAGCCTTGCAGCACTGTAACTTTCTCTAATCTGTTAGGGCCGTAACGGCTTTCCATAAAATTATTTTCATCAGCAAGCGGCCCTGTTACAAGCACTTTTTTTATCTTCTTTTTGTCAAGGGGTAAAAGATTTTCCTCATTTTTAAGCAGAACAAGTGATTCCCGCTGTATCTGCTTTACGAAATCCATATTGCGGTTTACGCCTCCGACTTTATCGGCTTCCTTAACGTTTTCAATATAAGGATGATCAAAAAGTCCCAGACGGAATTTGACACTCAACACTTCGGCCACACGCTTGTCTATTGTAGCCATAGAAATTTTCTTTTCGTCCAGCAGGCGACGGATAGGCTCAATAAAATCAGAAGGCGGAGTGAAATGAGTTCTGACGTTCAATCCGGCTTCCAAAACCTGACGCACAGCTTCATCGTATGTTTCTGCCACACGGTGTTTAGTATGAACATACTCTACAGCCTCACTGTCGCTCACTACATACCCGTCGAAACCATATTCCTCTCTCAAAAGTTCAGTCAGGAAGTAATAGCTTGCCGATATAGGCACACCATCCCAGTCATTATAACTACTCATTACTCCCATTGGATGCGCTTGCTTGATTACTTTCTTGAAAGGATATAAATGAATCTGATGCATCTCTCTTGGAGTAACATGCGGGTCTGTTCTGCAATTACCGTCTCTTCCACCTTTAGGAATGCTATATACAGCAAAGTGTTTCAGTGTAGAGCCAACTCCCTGCGACTGTATTCCATCAACCATCTCTATACCCAACGTTGCAACCAGGTAAGGATCTTCGCCATAACATTCTAACGTTCGACCCCATCTTTGATCCCGAACCACATCCAAAATAGGAGCATACACATTGGTGTATCCCAAAGCCTTAGCCTCCTGGCCCACGATCACTCCTGCTCTATATACCAGATCCTTATTCCATGTGCTTCCTATTGCTATAGGGGCAGGCAAGGGGGTCGCTTTGGTATGATTAAGACCGTGAATGCCTTCATTGCTGAAATCTACCGGAATACCCAGTCTGGTCTCTTCTACAAACCATTTTTGAATTTTATTAATGGCCTCAGCATGATTACTGAAGGGATATAGCATCGGCTCTACCAACTTTGACTTTTCCCCAACGCCATTGAGCATCTCGTCAATATTGGCTATACCATCTTTCCAAATTTCATTTTTCCAGTTTTCTGTAGGCAGAGAATCCTTCAATACTCGTCCATACCCATAGAGCGTTGCCAACTGACAAGTCTTTTCATTGATATTCATCTGTTGCAACAGGTTTTCAACCCTCTTTTCAACAGGCTGAGAAGGATCTTCATAAATATCCTTGACACCGTTCTTATTGAAATCTATCCAACCTTTGTGATAAATATCCTGTGCTTGAGTTGTTAAAGAAAACGTCAGCAGCAAGCCTCCTAATAGCAGATTTACGAGTTGTTTCATTGATGTTTATATAATTATTGCTGACTTCCAGTTACTCACTTTTCCATGAATTGGTGTGATTTTACAAAGAAAACAAAAACTTTGAGATCAACAACTACATGCGGTTTTCGCTCCTATAGAAGTCTCTATGGCTTTTAATTGTGATTGAAGATGTATGCCAAATAGACATATTTAAATGTGTATATTTGGATTTTATTAGTTTAATATTTGATTTACAATTTGTTACAGTGGTAAAATAAGCGCCTCTTAAGGGTCAAAAGTACACGATGTCCAGTAATACAAATAATGAAATTTGTTTATTGTGTTAGTATTCAATCACTTAAATTGATGTGAGGTGTTGATAAATTGTCTGTATTGATAATCAATGTATTATCTTATTGTAAATGAATTTTGCACAAAAGTAGCACGGCCTGAGATGAAGAACAAGATAGGTAGGAAGTCGAGGTTGGACATGAGTGCATATATGATGAATGTTGTGTACACATCCAGTATCTATGTGCATAAAATTTAATTCTATGTACATACTTTATGTGCTATATACATTAAAAAGGCAATTTATGTACAGAGATAGCTAAATAACATACAATACGACCCGCACCGAAAATGCCGGTGCGGGTCGTATCGTTCTTTTATGGTATATCTTATTTCGATAAACGATCAATTTCGAGTCTAATTTGCTCTATCACTTCGGGATTAGCGATCTCGCCATCTAAGCTGAATACTATAAAAACATTACCTCCATATTGTTCCTTAAATGTTTCAAAACTGGCTTTCATGCGTTCTGTTAACGAGTAGCTACCAAAGTTCGCGCTTGCCGTTATGGGTTTCACTTGTATTCCTATAGCTTTGTCCCCAATTTTTGCAATGTAATCTATATCTCCAGCATGATCTAATTCTGGATCACTTTCTTCAAATTTTATTGTAGAAAATATTTTGGCTAAACCATCATTGATTACGGATTTTTCGCGGAGATACCCATCGTAAGTACGCTTCAGGGTCAAATTGTATATATAGTCAATGCAATCTTGTTCGGTTAATTCACGAAATGCAGTTTCCCATTCAGGTATGACGATCTCCGTAATTTTAGCATACAGACGCTCTCCCAACTCTTTTAAACTTTCAACTGTAATTTTTGTGGGGAACTTACCTGTTGTATGTGCATTGTCAAAATACCACGATTCCCATTCTTCAAAAGACGAAGGTTGGCAATCACGAATAAGAGCCATCACTGCTCCAACTTTATTAGGACGAGACAATTGATACGTCTGGCATGCATAATTTAGTACTCGTTCCTTTTTGCCAAAATTTTGTGAATAGCGCTGCATGGATTAAATCGTATTATTAGGGTGGGCTTGATTCCAGGCTTGTTGTATTTTGTTGCTTCGCCCGTATATTTCATCTGCTCTGCGATTTAACGCATTGATATAGGCCTGAACTTCTTGTTTTGAATTAGAACGCCAATACCCGACACGGGTATTACATAGAATGATATTTCCTAACTGGATTGCCTCATGAATCAAATGGCGAAGTTCTACCTGATTGTGTCCAGTTGGGTATCCCATTTTTTTTGCCAGATCTGTAGCGTGAATGGCATTCGCCTTGCCAAATGGAATATGAGATAATAAGCGTTGTACCTCTTGTTGATCACCGGTGTTCATGATTAATATGATATAAATTTTGATTTGTATTTATATTCAGTATTTGTATCGGCTGTAGCTAATTTTCGTTTGATTAAATGTGCATTGATGAATGTTTTGTTATCGAGATACAAATAGCATACCATGTTATTATCTGTATCATATTTGATATTGTCAAAGCGCATGTAAACTTTATGTCCTTTTGTTGTGTTTTGCAGGTAGGTAATAGCACTGTCTGCCACTTGGTCATCGACTTTGACGCCTAAAAGTTTGATAATCTGACCGGTGTTTAGTTTAAGAGTGTTTGGTGTAATAATTTCTTTTACAGAAAAATACTCTTCTCGTTCTTTTTTAGTTTTATCTATGCGAGATCCAAACTGCAATTGTTTGAGGTTAACCTTATTTTCTAATCTATGCGGATCATGAAAGATATAAGGTAACGATGCAATTTTGTCTGATATCGAAAATTGCTGGTTATCTGTTTTGTAAATGCATTGCGAGTCACTGAATAAGCCTGTGGATTCGACCTTTTGTTTGTAATATACTTTAAATTCGGGATTAATTTCGTAACCGATGGAGTTACGTTGTAAATTGCGTGCGGCTAACGCTGTTGTGCCACTACCCATGAATGGATCAAATACGGTTTCTCCTACAAATGAGAACATTTTGATTAGGCGATGCGGTAATTCTTCAGGGAAAACAGCAATGTGGCCGTCTTGCTTGGCTCCTCCAAAAGTCCAATGGGATGCAAAATATTTATTCCATTCCTCTTTGGTCATTATAGAACCTTGTTTCTGTTCAGCAGTAGGGACTGGCGCTTTGCCTTGTTTTTTGAAAACAAGAATGAATTCGTAGTCTATTTTTAAGATCCCATTTCGAGGATATGGGAAACTACCCATAACAGCTCCACCACCTGTGGTATTCATGGTGGTCTGCTTTTGCCAAATAATTGCGCCCATATAATCCATTCCGAGAGTCTCGCAGAAACGAATAATTTCCGTCCTGATTGGAATGACTTTATAGCGTCCATAATAGACTGAACGGGCGAACTGATCCCCAATATTTATACATAATCGGCAGCCATCATGTAGTATCCGGAAACATTCAGACCATACTATATTCAGATTATTAATGTAACTTTCATAGCTGTCATGAAATCCAATCTGATCATTATTGCCGTAGTCTTTCAGTTGCCAGTAGGGGGGAGACGTAATGATTAAATGTACTGATTTGTCAGGTATTAATGATAAGTTTCGACTGTCTCCGTTGATCAGTGTATGTGTTGTGTTGTTTATCATTTACTTATTGATGATCGATATATCTGCAAGAAGAATTAAGACAAAGATATTGAAAAAATCCATCTCTATTATAGAGATGGATTTTTATGTTACGGGTTGACTTTTATGGAAATATTGGTAAATGCTGTTATACTTGTGTGAGATAAATGTATATACGCAGTTTATTATTGTTTGATCATTTGCGGGGTAGGAGCTTGCATCTGTTCTTGTTGCATCTGTTCGCGTTGGGCCCGGATGCTCTGCAGGAGCTGATCTGCAAATGGGAAGCTGCCATTCTCCAACAGCTGCTCGACGCTGATCTGTCCCGCTTTCCATATCTCTAACAGGAAGTCGTTGCCCAACATGCGGTAGATGGGCGAAGAGGTGCTCTCACTGATCGACATGTCAAACTCCGTGTCCTGAACCTTCTCCGGATCATACTCGACGGCTTCTGCCAACTTGCGGCCTGCAATGTTGATGTAACGCTTTTGGGTGTAGAACTGTTGAATGTTTTTCACCTTCTTGTAGGCCCCTTCAATGATGAAGCTGTCGAAGGATTCCAATAGGTCCAGCAGCGAGGTGGTGGCATTCTGGGTCTGTTGATTGTACAGGGCTGCCGACATGCCGCTAAAACCCTGCTTCCCTTGCAGGGGACCGTGTATTCCGGAGACCTCCTCCATGAGTTGAATCTGCAGCTGCAACAGATCTTTCATCCCGACATTTGTCGAGTTGTTGGCGATCTGCTGGGGTGCCGGTACGCCGGGTTTGGGCTTATAGACGATCACGCCATTGAACTTGGCCCACTCCTCGGCGATATCTTCCATGCGCATGTCGTCCGGGATGAGATCCTCCGGAAACATCAGCACCCCTTTTGCGCTGGCCCGAATCACCCAGTCGGTCAGGGTGATCAGCCGGTTGACGTAGCGTTGTTGATCGATCACGTCGCCGACGAAGCTGTGGATCTCGCCGTCGATAAAGGGGTACAGCTTGATGACGTAGGGGTGGCTCCCGTGTGCGTAGGGGGTCTCTCCTTCACGCAGGATATGCCCGAAGGGGGTCAGGTAGCGGTAGTACCAGTAGTTGTCGATAAACCATTCGTATTCGATCAGCGGGATGTCGTCGTCGGCGATGCCTGCCGCCCGGCCATCCTGCAGGCGTGAGGCGTTCTCCGCCTTGATGTTATCGAGGTTGCTCACCTCGTCTTTGTAGTAGTCGCCGTTGAGGTAGTCATGGCAGCGCAGGCGTGCTTTCTGCTCGCGGGTCCACACCTCGATCACCCGGCAGAGGGTGGTGTCGTAGGGGTGGAGAAAGTCGATGTTCGCGAGCCGGTAATGGCCGAACTGGTTGGCGTAATTTTCCAGGTAGTCCATATTGGCGGCATTGGTGTAGATGTGCCGCAGTTGGTCGTAGTCGTCCTGGGACTTGGCGAAGGTGCTGCACAGCTCCCCGAAGGTGATGTCGTGGATCTCGCCGATCAGCGAGCAGTCCCAGTGGCGCACATCGTGCATGGCGCCATCAAAAAAGATGTGGTTAGGGCTAATGATGTCGGTCCAGCAGTCCATCTTGTTATCTCGCCACCCGAAGCTCTCCTTATGAAAGGCGGCCCCGCTGATCAGGAACTCTTCGAAGGTGCGGCTATTGATCTCCGACATGCGGTTCAGCTGCCAGTTGTACTGCAGCGTGATGCTCATCATCTCGCTGAGCTGCTGCTCGGAGCGGTCCCGGGCCGAGCAGGTCGGCTCCTTGGATTGCCCTCGGTAGGCCCCCATGACGGAGCGAACCAACCGTCGGATCAGGTTGTTTTTGAGGGGGATGTTGCCCTGCGAGATGATGTACTCTTCCTCGGTCATCTTCTTGCCGTCATATTTGATCACATCCCCCCACTGATCACCATAGGTGTAGCGCTTGCACCGCTCACGATCCTTGCGAAACTTCTCTAAGTTGTCCCAGCAGCGTTGGGCCCGCAGGATGATGTCGAAGTTGAGCCGCACTCCGCGTTTCTGCTCTCGCTTCACCGAGTCGATTTGGGTATGGGTGGTCAGTTTTGATTTGGGGATGATCCGTCTTTGTTGTGCCATTGCGTAACCTTTTTTACAAAAGTGTGATGCAGAATCGGTTGGTTCTGTTTATATGTTAATTTGCCTTTTTCATCTCTTCAAGAGGAGGAAGGTCTATCTCTTCAAGAGGAGGAAGGTCTATCTCTTCAAAGGGTGTAAATGCTTCATTATTTTCCTCGTTTAACTCCTTTAGCAGATCTTGCAGGTTAGCAACACGTTCGGCATACTGCATCAGCGATTCGTTGTCTCCTCGTTTCATCAGGATCTTTTTGATCTGCGACCGAGGAGCATTTATCAGTTGCAGGACACCTGCTGTGGCGTGCCCATCCATAAAGGCTTTGACTCCGTTGTACATATTGAAGAACGTTTCGGTGTTTTGGGATAGGGACAGCTCGGCGAGCAGATCCAATGCAATGCCTGCAGCTTCCGCACTAAATACACCTTGGTCTTGAGCGGCCTTTCCATATTTATTCCAGAATCGGCCGACATCCTCGAAGAGCATAGGCCCACCGAGCGGATATCCCTCGGCGGCAGAGATCAAGTTGCTTCCAAAAGTGACCCCTTGCAGAGGTCCGATCCACACGGCCGGGTTTTTGATCGACTCCACCCACAGGTTTTTATCGTCGTCACCTCCTCCGAAGATATAGGGCAAAGAGTCTGACACGAGTACCCAAAAGAATTGCATGAGCCAGCCGTATGTGAGGAGTCTGACTACAGCGGTACTTTTGGCAAGAATTACGTCTTTTGTGGCCAGCTCTTTTGCCTGATCGTGGGTTAATCCCTGTTTTCGGTATTTGTCGTACAAGGAGTTCTCCTCTTCATATGTCGTACGGGTCAGCTCCCTGATGGCATCAAATACCTGTCGACCATATAGGATCGGCGCATTTTGGAATGTGGTGACGACTACGCTGAAGAAGTTACGGCTGCGCTGCATGGGTGAGAGGTTCACCCCTAAGGCAGATTGCTGGGAGAGGTTATATGCGATCTCAGCCTTTCTGCGGGCTACTTTATCTGCCGTCGCATCGTCGAGCCCCCGTTTTTTCTGCCTCTTGATCTCGTATTCGTGGACAGTTTTCGCAAATGCGGCGCAGACCACCGCATCCATGTGTGAGTTGGCCCACATCCCGTATGAGAGGGGACTGCGAGGGTCTTTGGTCAGCTTCCTCACTATGCTGAAGCTCTCCCTATCTAAGGCATCGTTTCCGGCGGTTCCACCCTCCACACGCTTGCGGAAGTCTGTCAGATTCTCCTTGGCCCATTTGTAATCACCCCATCCGACAAGCGTTGTGGGGATATGTGTTATATTTTTTATTGCAATAGCCCAAAACTTTGGATCGGCAGAATAGGCGATAATGGCGGGGGAGGAGGCTACCTGCTTGATGGCTGTCCATCCCCGGAAGTTGATCTTCGAGGCGGCGGCCGCCTGGCTCAGCTTGACAATGACGCTCTCGTGGTCTAATACCTCTATTCGGTATTGCTCGGCTGCCACCCGTGCCGCATCCATGAATGTGCGGGCACCACCGGGGTTCTTGTACTCCAAGCTCTTCTTGAAGAGGGTGTTGCTGGTGAGCCTGTTCATGTCTCGTACCACCTCGGAGTAGGCGTTCCAGTGCTCCATCTGCTGAATGTGACGATCGAACACATCGAAGAAGTCCATGTTCCAGTCGATGGCCGTGGTGTTGGGCTTGCGGGAGATGATGCTTCCGGTGATCGTGGTGGGCAGGGTCTGCTTATGCTCGGTGCCATCGTTCTCCTTATAAACCTCCACCTTGTCGATGTTGAGCGGGAAGTAGTGCTCCACCTCTCGCATTTGGGTGCCAAACATCCTTAGGTGGGTGGCGTTGTAGGTGTCTCGAAGAGAGGGTAACAGCTCTTCCTGTACCCAGTCTGCCAAGGCCACCATCTCGGGGGTCTCCTTTTGCAGGGTTTGGTTGATCTGCTCCATCACCTCCTCGGAGATGCCCATGGCGCGCAGCTTGACCTGCCCGTCCGTCTGCTTCTCCAAGGCCCGCAGGTAGAGCGCCTGTGTGGCGGAGATCGTCTTCGGAGTGTTGGTATCGTTGGTAGTCAGCTCAAACTCCAATTTGTTGGCTCTTGCCTTGGCGACTGCCCTTTCCCATACCTGCCCCGCATCATTCCCGGAAAGCCCCATATGTTCTCGAGCTGCTTCTCCAAGCATCTCCGTTATATCTTTCATCCGCTCGAAGTAGTTGCTTGAGGCTGTCATATAACCCTCGTCACTTTCAATGAAATGCCTGTAGAGGTTTCCCTCTCCGAGCGGAGAGGTTTTGGTATGTTTTCGGATCAGATAGTCCAAAGAATTCAGGGGACTGGTGAAGAAATCCCGTGTCTTAAGGAGGTCTTTGTGTGCCTTATTCTTGGGCATCCACCCGCCGTATTGACGAGCAGCCTCCATCGCCTTTTTTCCGGCATCGGCAAAAGCACCTTGCAGAATCTCCCTTTGGCGGTCCTGCTGCTTGTGCACCCAATCTAAATAGGCAGATCGGCCATTGACGATCACCTCCTGCAGGATGTCGTTGAATCCCTGGAGCTGCTCCAAGTAGTCTTGCTTGAGTTCCTGCAGCTGCCACAGTGAGGCCTCTAACTTACGTCCATGCTGCACCATTTTCTGTTGCTTCTGCTCAATGAGACGCTTGCGAGCGGCCTCCTCGCCGATTGTCTTAGCTCGTTGCAGGTGCCACACCTCTTTGCTCAGCGTGGAAATCTCTTTATTTAAGTTTTCTGCCTCTGTAGCAACAGCCTTATAGTTGTTTTCAGTGTCAGTGACCTGTTGATAGAGCCGGATCAGGTAGATCGCATCCATGTGCATCTGTTCAGAGGGGGAGAGCCCTTCTTTAGCCTCCTTGGTGCGTAGCTTCTCCTCCGCTTCATTGATGTTCTCACCCTTGTGGGCTTTGAAGTATTCGATCATCACCCGGGTGTTGTCATCCACCCCTTTAGCTACAGGTACGCCCTGTGGGCTCTCCCCCTGAATCTTGAAGTTGTAGAGCTTGTCTGTACGCTCTTCCTCTGCCCTCACGCGTGCAGTGGTTACCATATCCAAGATACGGTGTACCGCCTTCTCGGCCTTTTGTGGGTCAGTGGCACGTATCAACTCCGTAAGCAAGGTGCTGATCTCGCGCTTGCCTAAAATCGCCGCTGTCTGAGAATCGAGGATATCATCTACATACTTACGAATCTGGCGTTGTGAGCGATTGTAACGGGCAATGATATCTTTGAGCTGCCTGGTGGAGCCGCTCTCGTTCTGTGCCCCTCGTTTGCGGTATTGCATCACCTCGCTATCCAACCCCTTGCGCAAGGTGCGTAGGTGCTTCAGCTCTTCCCGCAGCTTCTCCTGCGAAGAGGAGGCTTGAGAGGTCGGCAGGTCACTTGGGGTATCTTGTTCGCGGAATCTTATATTTTCTTCGGACGGAAGTGTCGGATTTTCAAAGTTTTTGATTATATTTGTAACAAGAGACAGCTCTTGATTATCTTGTGCCTCCGCAAGTGGAGCGGAAATGCGTAGATAGTTGAGAGCTTTTTCTTTATCCACATATATAGTTTTCCCTTTCGTTATCCATGAAACGATACTGTTGTCAGCTTTACCATAAACAGAGCTAACAATATTAAAGTCAATATCGTTGCCTTTGCCTATAGAGAGACTTGCGAGAATATTGTTTCCATGAATTTTTAACTCTGTCAAAATCGCAAAACTATTATCAACGGAACCTTGGAATACGGCAATAGGTGCGTTTATTTTTAAAGGTAGATCTTGCACGTCAGCTATTGAGAAGCCATGTTTACTCATTTTCTTTAGGAGCTTGTTGCCGTATAATTTGATGGGCTTATCCGAAATGCCAGATGATAATAGGACTGCTCCTGGATTTCCTAAATTTAATATTGTGCTTTGCGCATTTTCCTTATTGAGAGACTTTAGCTGCTCGTTAAATCTCCGGTTTACATCATCGAGTGTTGCATCATCTGTATTGGCGGATTGCTCACGCATTTGGCTGTCGATTCCCAACCTGTTTCGCAGTTCGGCATCCTTGGCGATTGTCTCTGCTCTTTCAAAAATACCTTGCTTGCTTTGCAGGTTGTTTTTAGAACGCCACAGCAGGTATCTGAGATCATTATCAGACAATTTGATATCCATCCCCAATACCTCACGCAGCCAATTGCGCACCTGGGCCAAGATCCGTTTTAATACGTTCGGTTCAACATTTTCCTCAGCCAAAGAGGCCAGGTATTCATCTGCAGCAATCAACGGATGTCCGTAACGGCTCAGAAGTCGTCTGCGGGTCTCCTCGTCCAGAGAGTCGAATACCCGACGCAGCAGGTCGTTATATTTTTCCTCTCCGACAAGTTCTCTCAATCCTTTGTGTCCGACAACCTCGTGCAGAATGGTAGCCTGCACCTCTGCTGCATCCCGGCAATTGGGGAGCACAATAACCACCTCACCAGTCTCCATGTCATACCAGCCGTATGCACGACGTTTTCGGAGAGCGTCCTTCTCGTTTGCATTTATCTCGTTGACGTTTTTGACGATCCGAATAGGTGTGTGCAGACTTTGGGCTAATTCTTCGGCTGTTGCAACTTTTTCTCCATCAGAGAGTGTTGGATTTTCAAAACTGTTTACTATATTTGTTGCAGAGGATATTTCTTCCTCGGAAACTTCTGCTTTTCCTTGTTTCACCTGTTCTTCAGGCAAGACGAAAGCCACGTCAGCGTAATTGGTACGCTGTTGGTCAAGGAAAGACAGAAGTTTTTCTTTATCCACGCTGGTAAGTTTCCCATCGTTTATCCAGCGTATAATACTGGAGCTATTCTTAGGAAATACATTCCGGATGCTGTTTACCTCAAGTACTCTTCCTTTGACCGTAGGTTTAATGAAGAGTCCTACCAGAAAATTCTCTCCATTATGTTGTAATACCGTCAGAATATTCTGTGCCTTACCAGGATCCCCATAAGAGAATGTTGCCATAGGACTGGCAATGGCTTGCGGCAAATCACGAATTTCATCCAAGGAAAAATCATGTTTCCCAGACGTGGCTTTATAGTTCAGCTGACTTGCCGCCAATTCTATGGGCAGATCCGGAATTCCGGCAGCACGCAGGGCTTCGCTGGGGTGCCCCAACTGGTAAATGTGGCCTTGAGGCAGCGTCCCTTCTATCTGCTGTTGCAGCTCTGCATTGAACTGGTCGTTAATTTGTTCCTGTTCTCGGTAACGTACATCATTTTTTCTTGCATTGAAACGTTGTGATAACGGTATTATATTACCATTTTCATCACGAGTTATCAAGTCGTTCAACTTGCGGTTGTTCCCTGTATTCCGATAGGCGTATTTTTTTCCGTCATCATATCCCCACTCATTAATGTCATTTCCGTCCCACCATAGTTCATCGGCAGGTACTTCTTGTTTTATTATTCGATAATCACCTTCAAGCCTGCTGTTGCCATGTAACTCAGCGTACTTTCTGCTGGGAGTAACCCAATCTCCGTTGCGTAGTTGGTTCTCTTTGATAGACATAGGAACGGCCCTATAAACCGTTATCATTGGTTTATCGCCCTTTTTCGCTTCTACAATAGCTTGATTGATAGCTGCTGCACTTTCCTTTCCATAAGGAGTGTCATTGCCGTATTCATGTAGGTTAGTGAAATAGTTGTCAGGTTGTGATGTATAACCATCGGCAATGTCCATTACGTTAATATTTGTGCCATCAGTTTCTAATGCAGCTCTTCGTGCATCAACGCTATTGTAGCCGGGATTACCTGGAGCCTTCCATGCTCCGACTCCTTGATATTCGCTATTGACATCACCATAACCATTGCGGCGTGCCGCTTCATTCACGAGATCGCGCATGCGGCTTTCGTTCTTTTCCGATATAGCCTTATCATATTCATCATTAAGCTGTTGGTCGCTCATGAGTTCAAACTCTTGCAAACGTTTTTTGTCAGCTTCCTTTTCTTCTGTTGCTTTCTTGCGAGCGGCATTCATCACCCCACGGACTTCCATTTCGACTTGCACATATTTATCTCGCAACTCGTCTATGTCGCCAAAGTGACTGTATAGTTCTTTCTTTATAGGCGAGAATAGTTTGGTGAATTGACCAAGACTTATACCTGTGTTATCTAACCGAACTTGTCTACGGATTTCATGAAAGGCTCGACTCGCTCCGATTATATTTCCCGTTTGCATATATTCAGCATAATCCTTTACGTTTTGCTCATTTAAATTATGTTTTTTGGCAAACGCAGAAATATTGTGATCCCGGAATCGGATGTTCTCCTGTTCAAATCTATCTACCTCTGAAGCGAGGGGTTCTCTATTTTTATCTATTTTATTCGACGAATTTGTTTGCAAAAGTGAAACTAATCGCTTATCTTTGACAATAGAAGATTTAGCAGCCTTATCATCATAAACTTGAGCTTTTACCAAGTCAATTTGATCGATAAGGTTGCTTTTTTCTATCTCTGTTAAGGAGTGATCATAATATGCTTCTCCATGCTTAACGCCGACCGTTAATTTAGCTGTATAATCTATCCCGTCCATTTTTAGCCCGACAACGTAATATCTATAGCTGTCAAAGCCATTTTTATCCTTTATATTGGTTAGTTCATCCACAAAGACGGCATTTTCAATCATCTGCGGGATATAGGCAATGGATTTCAGATGTGCCTCACTCTCAGCGTCGTGATGAGCTACCTTTTGTGATTTGCGACTGATACGGATAGTAGACTGGGTGTCGGCGTTGATATATTCACCTCTTAATGAATCTACGATATATTTACCGGCGGACCGGCTGTTAAGTTCATATTTTTCCTGATAGTCATTACCAGATACAACAAGAGGCTTACTTCTCCGCAGCTTTTCAATCCGTGCTGCTTTTTCCCAATCTCCGAACCAGTTTTTGAATGCTTGGGTACGCACCTGTACCCACTGCTTTTCGGTCAGGTTTGAGGGTTGTCCGTTAGGAGCTTTCATGTAAGTGCCGTTCTGCTTGGCCTGATCGATGATTTGTTGCTCCTCCGGCGTGGTTGCTTCTGGCTCTCTGAATGCATATTCCGACACCGGTGTATTCCCAAACGCATCTTGCTCTTCGGGAGTGAGTATGTTTTGTTCCTCTTGCGAGAACTCCTCTTGAGTATGTATATTGCGGAGTTGCTCCATGGCAGCCTTTGGAGAATAGACCGATTGCAGGATGTCGAGGACTGCATCCCGGATCTGCGCATCATCTTGACGGAATCTCTCTCCGTACTCTTGCCACAGTCCGTGGACGTAATCATCAACGGTGATTCCGTCATTACGCAACATACTGATACGGCTTCGGCGTTCTGCCTCTTTCCCGGTAAATCCCAACTCGGTAGCGATGCCTCGTGAGTTCCCTTTGTCCTCCCACGAGAATTTTTGTCCTAAGGCAATATCGCGCAGGACAACATCTTCAATAGAGACCTCATCCCCAAATTGAGCAATCTCTTTGGCATATTTTGGAGCGGTCTGTTTTCTTGGTAGAATGGGAGTGTTGGCCTTGTTTGTAGGATGATTTGTTTGATTTTCAGTGTTTTTTGAGGCTGATTCTTGGTTCTCCTGAATATTTGTTGTATCTTCGTTGGTAGATGTAGGGGGCAGTGTACTGGCGTCTGACTGAGTGCCGCTTTGTTCAGTCGATGGCGAACCCTCACCAGTTTCGGCAAATTGGTTAGTCTGAGTATGACGACTATACACCACTTTATTTCCGCGGGCGTATTTATTATTGAATATACCCGCGGAATTTATATTCCAATAAGAGCCATCTTTTGACAGTTCTACGAAAAGGGTATTGTTATGCTTGTCTTCAAGCTGTAACAGATATGTTTCTGATCCATCGTTACGTTTACGACCTTCCTTGATTTGATCATAATTTTTAGCTACAGATTCTACAAATTCTTCAACAGAATCAAAGCCTGCCTGTCTGATCTGATCTCCGTGTCGAGCTTCAATATGGGTCAGACCATATCCGTCATTTGTAGTGGTATTGGTAATTACACCTTCACTCAATTTAATAGGAGCAGGAGTCAATCCGGTATCCTCCGTAATCTCTCCGAATACGGTGCTCCCATCCGAAGCCTTTACAAATGGACGTCCATTCTCGTCCACCTCAGACTGATCGGCATTGGTGGTCTGGGTATCTGCATTCGTTGTCTCTTGCCCTTGTTGTTCAGATCGGTTTGTCTCGTTCTGTACGTTTTCAGGTTGTACCTCGGCACGGTTCATCTCCTGCGGGGTGATCTGCTCCACCTCCGTAGGGGTCAGCGTAGAGACTACCTGCTGATATTTAGCGATCTCACGTTGTAGGTCACGCTGCTTGTAGAGCCGTTCGAAGGTGTCTTTTGTTGAAGCTGCCTTTTCCAACTCTCCTTGCAGATCTTGCAGCTTCGTTTGTGCTGCCTCCAGAGCTTGCTCCCCGAATTCATTACGCAGTGCTGCGGCGACTACCGTAGGATCATCGATTTGATCAAAGAGAATGTGTCCGGTCTTTTCATCCCGGGGATAGGTAACCTCCGTTGGAGTTTGTGTAGCCTCAGAGAAGGTGTTCGTATTGTTTTGATCAGCAGGAATTTGGTTTTCTGCAAAAGGTGTTGTATCTTCGTTGGTAGAAGATAGGCTTGGTGTAGGAACAAGGTCCGACCCCTCAATTTGAGGTTCAGCTAAGCGCCCTTCAGAGCTGAAAAGCCCTTTTAGATGCAGCAAGTTATCTTGTTGCATCTTTTTTTGTAAAGCGCTTTTTTGTAGTTCGTGGCTGCTGATAGATACTTCAAGGTTGTCCTTTTGTATCGTTACATTTTCGAAATGCACGATACGGCTGCCATCCGGTTTAGTGAATGTCTTGACAAAAATTAGCTTTGTATCACGTTCTGTACCTTCTTTAGGATCGGCTTCTTCTAATACCATATCGGGACTCTCCAGAGTAGGTTTGATCATCCCGAAATAGTTTTCTCGTTTATTGCGCACCAGTTTTTGATACTGGTTTTCCCCCATCTTAACCTTTCCGATAGGGGTGTCCACCATGCCATCCTCACCGAATTCGGCAGTCCAGTTTTCGGGCGTGAGCTCTAACTCTGGAGCAGGTTCAGCCCTGTTCTCCATCTCGGCGATGAGATTGTCGGCCTCCTCTTGGTTTAGTGAGCGACCGATCCGGTCGTCAACGCCATTTAGCGGTTCCTGTGCCGGAGATGGTGTCATGGTCTGCTCAGCGGTCTGCTGCGGGATGGTTTGTGCTGGCTCTGGTGTGGGCTGCTGCTCCTGCTGTGATGGTTGCCTGTTGAGGAGAGTCACAGCGGTTTGCGGCGCCGGAATCATCGAGCCATCTTCTAACTGCACCAGGTAGTTGCCATCTCCCGTGTCGGCGTAAAAGATACCCCGACGCCCATCTTTCAGGGTGATCGGGTCGCCTTGGGAGGGTCCCGTGGTACCGTCTATCTCAGCGGCCGCACGGCGACTCTCTTCCTCCCAAATGGCATCGGCATTCTGCGCTTTGAGCTCCTGCGCATTGTTGGTCTCCACCAAGCGGCCTAAGTCGTCAATGGAGAGCATCTCGGAGTGTCCGTCGGCATAGCGTACCGTTACCCGATCATTGGATTTGGTCTTGTTGACCGAGCCGTCCGGATTGAATGCGACATCTCCTTGTGTGATATATCCTTGTGCTGCGTTGTCTCCTTTGAGGGTGATTGTGTAGAGGTTTCCGTCGGTATGGGTGCGGCTATCTACGGCATCGTCCGACTCCTTGATCTTTTGGTTGATTTGATCCTGGACCGCTTCGATCATGCCGGTGTATGTGCTGTTGGCTTTGAACCACTCCAAGAGTTGAGGAGCCTCCTGCGGATGTTCCGAGATGTACTGCATGGGGTTTTCGACCGCACGCAACTGCTGCAAACGCTCCTCTGAGAAGGGCGCCGATACTTGGTCCAAGTGCTGTTTGATGGCCTGCTTGACTGACGGGTCACCATCTACGCTCTTATATCCTGCATCGTAAGAATTCTCTATTGCGGTCTGCTCAGGAGATTTTGTCTGTTCCTCGCTGCTCTTCTGGTCTGCCAGCAGAATACCGTTGTAAGATTGTTTGGCTGCAAAATAGGATAAGATCGCCCGCTTTTGCTCAGGATTGTATTGAGAAGATTCGAGGACTTGAGCCAATGCGGCTGTTCCGGATTGGGCGTCTGTGTTGTTGTCGCAGGCGGCCTTGATGTTTTGCCACTCCTCGCCTAAAAGGTCGCCAGCCTGCTGGTCAAGGATGGCGACCTGCTTTTGTGCTCGGCTTCTGGCGGGACGGTATCCTGCGGTCTTGAGGGCGCTGAAAAATCCCCCCATCAGAGCGACGGATCCAAAGGTCTCCAGATGCTGCTGGGGATCCAGTAGATCTTTTTTTTGCACATCCCCGACAGTGAAATAGTTGAGTATATTGCCGATCTCCTCCTCGGAATACTCTTCGACCATGCCATGCCACCCGGTACGTGAGGTGAAATCCCCTACGGATTTCGCCCAATCGCTGGTCCGTATCCCTCGAATCAGCTCTGCAGCCTGACTGCGGGACAGGTATCCCGAAATGCTCTTCATTCCGGGGACCTTCCCAAGAACTCCTCCGACAGCCCTGCCTATTGAACCGAAGGCGCCTCCCAGCAGCTCGGTGTAATATTCGATAGACCCAGCCGTAGCGCTTTTGCCGATGGCCTTAAGCGGGGTGTCGCCCTGCTCGTGACCCGCATAAACGGCTTTACCCTCGGGGGTAATTTCATAGAGTGGGTTGCCGGTCGTTCTGGTGATGGCATCGGCAGCTGTCCGCAGTGAACCGGAGGTGGCCATGGTGCCGGTGGCAGCGGCGATATCTCCAATGACTCTGGCACCAGCCTTTTTTAAGGCCTTTCCTTTGGCATTATGTTTCAGCCAGTAACGTGCTATTTTCCCGGCTATGGTTTTGCTGGATCCCGCAATGGGGTTTAACGCAAACTCAATCATGAAGGGGAGTGATTGAGCTGTTCCTTTCCCGATGTTGTATCCCATACCCACCTTGGAGCCATACAAGCTGCTGACAGCCATATTGGTGGCCAAGGCATCCAGCAGGGAGCGTTCATCATCCGTTAATGTCTCGTTGCGGTCACTTTTAGCGATTACCCTCCTCAGATTATTAGCGTCAACTAATTCGCCTATTCCCAAATCCCAGGTATGAGGGTCGAAAAGGCCATCTTTGATTCCTCGCAATGCATTTCCGACACCTGTAGCGCCGTGGGTGTTGCGGTCTGCCTGCTCGATAACTTTTACAGCCTCATCGAGTAAACCTTGTGCTGTTTTCAGGTTTGAATAGCTGCGAGACTCTTCTGGAGTGCTGGGCGGTATAGGTAAGGCACCCAGTCCGTCTAACGCCCTTTTATGGCTCTCCTCTCGCCATTGCCTAACCTCTTCGTCATTTTTGCGGTCCTGCTCATCCAGCGTTTTGGTTATCTCCCAAAGTTGTCCTCTTACACCGCTCTCAAATTGAGATTGAGCCTTTGCCTCATTGATGCGACGCTCCCAGATTCGTTGAGCCTCAGGGCTGGGGGCCGGATAATCCTCGGGTTGGGGAATCATCCATACGGCCGATGTCTCATCGCCTACATTGGCCAAAGGCAGAAATCGGGAGTTCGTCTTTTCATCATCTGACCTCTGAGGGTAGGGCGCATAACCTTCTGGATTTTGAGCTTGCATCATGCCCAACCGGTGCGTCTTGTTGTATTGCTCCTCTCTGCGGCGATAATCCTCCCGGAGTACCTGGTCGTCGTACTTTTTCGTTGCACTGGTGGGCAGAGCCTCTATCATAGCATCGAATCGCTGGCTGATCGCCTCTGCGGAGTTAGGGTTGATGCCTGCCTCGCGTTGTTGTCGCTCCACCTCTTCTGCGATCAAGGCACTCGGGTTTGGCTCATGCCGGGTTGTAGGTGCAAAATATCCCCCCGGACCGCTATATTCGGGCTGTGCATCCTCTTTTGGGGGAGTGGACATGCGGTCCACAGTTTTCGCATTCGGGAAGGCCTTGATAAAGCCATCCCGTTTATTTAGGGGGATATCGTACTCCTCACCCGAGGCTTCGTAACGTATCCGGGCATCGGGAAAGTCCTTCTCGAATTGAGCGGCAATATCGGAGGGAATGTTGTATCTCTTCCCGTAAGAGGTGGTATATATTGGCATGGCTATTTTGTTACCTGGTACTGTTCGAAATTATTGTCATCCATATCGTACTGTTCGTACTTCCTCTCCTTGGCCAGGTCGGGCAAGTCATAAGGGATGAATCGGTAAGTGTTCCCGTCGATCTCCCGTGCGGATAATCCCTTTTCGATATCCGCTTTTACAGCTTCGATATCTTTTTCATTCCACCCCATGTCGAGCAGCTGCTGTATGGTGCTGCCGATTCGGAGTACCCGCTGCTGTTCGCTGGGGGTGATCTCATTGCGGTAGTAGGGTTTGCGCTCTTCATTCTGGGAAGCTGATTCCACTCCGTTTTTGCGTGTTGTACTCCTTGTCTGCTTCGACGTATAGAAGTCTCCCTCTTGGGGTGCGAATCCATAATTCACGGCCAGGTCGTAGAGCGCATTCTCCTGCTCGGAGAGCTGCCCCGAGAAGTCGCTGCGGGATTCCCCACGGCTGCCTGCACTGCGCATCTTGGCCAAGGTCCATTGCTGGGCCATCTGTCGCTCCTGTGACTCACGCCTTGCTGCGCGTTCCCGCTCGTTCTCCTCCTGGGTGAATTCCCTTTTCTTCTGGGCTTCCTCTGCTTCCCACTGGTGCTGTTGCTCGCGCGCCTCCTTATCGGCAGCTCGCTGCTCAGCGGCCCGAGCGGCGGCATCGGCATTATTGGCTTGGCGTTGTCTCTCCTGGAACGCCTCGGCCCGCTCTGCAAACCCCGCCCGAATCAAGGCAGCCCGAAATTCATCCTCCATCTTCTCCTTGCGCCTCTTGGCCTCGTCAAACCGTTTTCGGGCGACCTCACTTAACGAGACTGCCGGTTGCGGGATGCCCTGCGCTCCACGGGTGGTGTAATAGAGATTGGCCAAGGAGGAGATGCCGTCCCCCAATGCTGCTAAAATGGCCTTGGTGCGGTAGCGTTTTTGCTCACGATCTTCCGCCTCCTTCTGCTTTGTCATAGCTCGATCCTTGCTCTCCTTTTCGTTGCCTTTGGTCACCTGTGTATAAGCCTTATTTAAATGCGTTTCGGCTTTATCCGTGCTATTTTTTAAGGTCTTTCCGGCAGCGATGCCCGTCTGTTGGGGTTGAGCGGTGGCTTCCCCGGCAGTTGTCTGGACGGGAGGTGTGGCCGCTCCAGTTGAGATTGGTGGCTGGGAGGGTTGTGAAGGTTGCTGTTTGGTTTCAGCCTCAGCAGACGGCTGAGGTTGTGTCTGTGCTGCTGAGGGTGTAGTTTGCTGTGGCTGCTGAGCTTGAGTACTGGCCTTGAGGATATCGTCTTTGGTTGCCATAAGTTCAGTTTTATTACAAGTCGAACATTTTCGCACCGGCATTTCCTACTCCTTGGGCTGCCTGTGCGATGGCAGCGCCCTGTTGCTTCCAGGTCTCTGCCTCTTGTTGTGCCAAATTGGATTTCGTGTTGAGATACTGCTGGTCGATAGAGTCTTTGCGAGCGTCGCCTGTTGCGGCGATGCTGCTGGCTGCTGAGGATACCACCTGATTGGTTGCGGCCTTCTGTGCGGCGATGCTCTCATCGGTGGCTCCCGTGACCACCCCCGAGGCCTGGGCCTGGTTGTAGCGGCTTTTCATGGCGTCACGTGCCATCTGCATGGCTCGCTGTGCGTCGGAGCGCTGCGTCGAGTCTTCATAATAGTTCCGGTTGTACCACGCCTCGTTATCTTTCTTCTGCGTGTCAATGATCTCACGCTGTTTGCGTGCTGCTTGGGCCATGGCTGCTCCTCCGACGATGCTGCCTAAAGCCTGCATCCCCATGCCCGCTATCTGTGTACCTAACATACGATGTAATTTAATGTTTGTCCTTTGCTCTCGAAAATAGGAGGTTAGCTTTACGTCGGATGTACAAATGTTAATTTACATGAAACGTGGTATTAAAACTGGAGGACGCAAGCCAGGTGTCCCCAATAAAATAACCGGGGAACTTCGTAAGATGATGGAGGAGTTTGTGGTCGGCAATTTTGCAGGCTTCACTCAGGCATGGCTCAGTATAGAGGATCCGAAAGATCAGGCCGACATCTATATCAAAGCTGCTAAGTTCGTGATCCCAGCTCTGCAGAGTGTAGATGTGAGCGGGAGCCTCAAAACAGATAAGAGTATTGAGCAGCAGCTGTTGGAGCTGTCGAAAAAGGAGTAGTTATGACCATTGAGATTACATTGGACCGCACCCAAGTATTCGAGCAGGTAAATAAGATTACCTCGTACATAGGCAGCAAGACGAAGAGTGATCAAGATATGATGTCTTATGCCGTAATAGCGACGACAAGCTATAACAATGAGCTGCTGGAAAACTACTATGACGATGCGTTGAACAGCTTAGTGACTATCTTCAAGCCATTTTTGTCTACAACGACCATAGAGGATGCTCGCACCACATTTACGCTTGAGATGCCGAGTAACTTTGCTGCAGCGTTGCTGAACTCCCTGCAAAAGGAGGTGGACTCCTTTGCGGTGGACTTCATCCTATCGCTGTGGCTCACCTTATGTGGAGTTCCCGCAGAGATGTATGCCAAGAAGGCTGCAGCGTCGTTAGAGGCGATATCCGTAAAGTTATATACGCGTATGGCTCCGCAGTATGATGCTCCAGAACAACAACCTTAATCCTTATGAAATCACTATCGATAACCCTTTACCTTTCGGAGATTCTGTACGATATCCGTAACAAAGCCTTTTTAACCGGCCGGAGCCGGGAGACGGCCGATAACCAAGCGCAAATATCGTGGTCACAACTCAGCAGTGACGAGCCCGAGATGGGACAGATCATGCGCTCTGTGGAGTCTGCCTTAGCTGTAGTTCAGACAAAAATGGCTCCCTACTTGGAAGAGATCACCCGGGAACGCATCTGGCGGGAGCGTCACCCACACAAACACTGTATGCCTCACCCCG
>ERZ859738.474-NODE-474-length-26955-cov-2.945762_pt1 | contig 26955 bp, 19 predicted proteins | sample MGYA00510122_ERZ859738 | MGnify/ENA primary metagenome ERZ859738 (study PRJEB30046, sample SAMN00715139) | human gut metagenome | study: EMG produced TPA metagenomics assembly of the A metagenome-wide association study of gut microbiota in type 2...
GTAAAGAAAACCCGCCCGCGGTTCATTCAACTGGCGGCAGTTTTTATGTTCTTACGAAGTGTATTAATTCTTTTGTATTTGAATGCCGGTCGTATGAGATCATTTTCGTCCATATCGGAAATCGCAAGAATCTGCACCTTCGGCGATCGTCTTTGTCCGGATGAGCTTCATCTGCATCATGTCTGCAAGAACATAGTCCATGCGGCACAGATATTTTGCCAGTTCAAAGCAGTCTTCATCCCGGCACAGATTACAGATACCACAGGTATGATAATCATAACCAAGTTCAAAATCATCCTGTGGAGTTCCTTCGATAATATCAACAACCCAGTCGTTTTCATATCTGTGTAAATGGGAATCTGCGGACCATTTCAGTCTGTCCGGCATCTTCTTTTTATCAAGATAGCTGTTGGCATTTCCAACCGCTATATGAAACAGCTTGTTGGAAGATAAGCCGTCCTTGTACAGTTCATAGCAGGCTTCCGGTGACAGTGGGGTTTTACGGTTTAAGGCGATAAAATATGCTCCCATGCAATAGGAACTCATAAGTCTGGATTTGCCAATGTCCTTCGCATTTTTCATAATCGATACATATTCCTGCTTTATTGCTTTTTTATTAATATTCAACTTCTGTTTTGCTGCCTGCTTCATACAGGAGCTGTGATAAAAATATCCAAATAATTTCTGCGTAAATCCATATTCCATTTTAAACTGCCTCCATACTAGTCAAATTCCAGTTCGATGATCTGGCATATTTTCTTCCATATAGAGGAATTAATAATGTTTCCTGTACGGTTCCTTTTTCAATCTTAATTTTTTCCATGTTTTGGTTCCTCCTGTTTTTTTATTCCAAGTGCTGCTTCCAGTCCATGAAGCAGAATGTTCATTGCTTCTAAAAATGCCTGTTTGCACTCAGGTGTGATCCCGTTTTTGCAGGAATCATCTGCGATTATTTCACAGACCATCGAGAACTCAGAGGATGAGAGAATATAGACTGTTTTTTCTGATAATTGATTTGATGCAAGTCCTCGTTTGTATAATTCGGAATAATACTGCATTGCAAATCCGGTGCATTGTTCAATGTAGATTTTACGAAAACGGCTCAGGTATGTACCGGAGTCATTTTTTAAGAGCATGTGAAATAACTGCATGTCATCCTCTAACAGCTCAAAGGTGCGGATGGATATCCCGGAATATAAGACCTGAAGTAACTGATCATCTGTCATGGAAGTAAAATCTGCATGCAGCATAGATTCGGAAAGCAGCATAAGCTTATTTCCGCTTTCCGCAAAAATTTCTTCAAACATATCTTCTTTGCCGGAAAAGTGTTTATAGATCGCTCCCGGTGTTATGCCTGCTCGCGCTGCGATCTTACGCATGGAGGCTTCCTGATATCCATATTCTAAAAAGATATCTCTGGCACTTGCAAGGATGGCTTCTTTTGTTGCTTTTGTACTTTCTCGGATTGTTCTCACTCCCTGTCTGTTTAAAATGGTAAACACTGTTTACTTTATAGCACAGATCATAAATGAAATCAAGAAAATAATGAATACAAGATTAAAACAATTACTTGCGTTATAGAAGAAAGTTAGGTAAAATAATCTCTGTATGTAAAATGCTAGAAATGAATGATACTATATAGAAGAAAGTAAAGTAGTTGTGAGGGAGATGGACGATGAAATTATCCATTTTGTGTTGTTTAACGGAAGAAGAAGAATTAAACAAGGCGACCATTGAAGTATTTGAAAAGATGGCGGCATATGGACTTGGTAAGAATAATAAAGTACGGATCGGTGAAGAATTTGCAAATGCAGCAGGGGAGGGCAGTATGGCATCTGCAGAAGGAAGCAGTACTGATATTGGCGACAGTGATCTGTCTGCGGATGATATTTCTCAGGAAAAGATCAGCATGGGTGAAAAGAAGAAGTATGCTGAGACTGAGAAAGGAAAAGAAGAAAAGAAATCAGAGACTGTAGTTGCGGATGCACAGATGGCAGAGTATTCGGTTCAGTTTGTGCTGAATACCAGTCAGGTAACAGCAGATAAAGACTGGTATAATAATGTGATCACCAGGATCGGTAATCCTGCATTTACGGTAACAATTGACGATACCGCATATACTGCACCTGCAGAAGCATATCATCAGATGGCAGAGAAAGCAGAGGGAGATTACTGTGCATTTATAGAAGTCGGAGATGTGATTTCAGAGAATCTGGCAGAGATCCTTACAAATGGAATTACGATCTGCCCGGGACATCATGTATATATGATCGCAAAAACATTTGCAAATGCAACGAAAGGCGCATTTCGTAATTTCTTAAAAGTCACAGACAGTAAAAAGGAATTAAAATCATTTTATGTGATTGATCTGAAAAATAAATATGACTGTTATCCATTTACTTTTGCAGGAACAATATTAAAGACAGATATTTTAAAGAAGCGTAATGTGAATGCTTCATTGGGACTGGAAATGGAACGTGATTTCTTCCTGCGTTATTTAGCAGAAGAAATGAAAGTTGTGTATCTTCCGGGTGTGGAATATACAGCATATGAATATGAGGAGCATGATATTACATTTTATCGTGGATTGTATATGCAGGAGTGGTATTTTGATTCTATTACAGAATTCTGGATGCCGTTCTTAACAGAAATGAAAGAAAAATATGGAAGGATACCGGTATTTATCCAGTATAACTTCATGTATTCCATACATGCCAGATTTGAAGGCAACATGGACAACCGGAATAAGCATGTAATCGAGGAAGGCCATGGAGAAGAGTATCTGGAGCTGATAGGCAGGTCACTTGGACTGATCGAAGAGAGTATCATGCTGAATCGGAATAAGATAGCGGCCTGTATCACGGGTGATACGATGAAATGGGTGTATGGTATCTTACGAAATGGACAGGATTATAAGTTCCAGCGATTCTTCCTTGCAGGAAAGATCTATTATGGAATCGGGGATACCCTGTTTAATTCAGTTATGAGCTTAAGCACTAACATTCTATTCATCAATTACAGAGCTGGTAAGCTGGAGATCGATGGAACGGTTCATCCAATCCTGTATTCCATGGCGGACGAGATTTATTTCAAATATAACAATGTCAAATATAAGATCGAATATAACGGACGATATGGTCTGACAAAGGCATTTGGAGCAGCGATCTGTAAGAGACATTCGTTCCATCTGAGTATTCCGGTTGCAAAGAAAAATGAAACAGCAATATCCTGTGAGGCGAAATTCGGAACGCAGATCGAGACGATCACCCTTAGTTTCCCATCCCATTTCAGTCGGGTATGCGGAGCGTTTGCAAACAGCCACTGGTTCTTTGGAGATAACAGAGAGTATATGATGACATCTGAGCGGAGAAGTATGGTCATCCGTAAGGTGAGCAAGTCACAGAAATTTGTAAAAGAGCTTAAGTTACTGAAGGATATGTTTAAGAAGAATAACTGGACAAGAAAGTATGCGATATTCAGAATGCTGTACTTTATCTGTCGTCCATTCATGACCAGAAAGCCGATCTGGATGTATATTGATAAGATTTACAAGGGCGGAGATTCATCCGAGTACCTGTATAAATATGCCAGTGCACAAAACAGCAAGGATATCAAGCATTACTATCTGGTTGATAAGAAGAGTACGGATTATAAGCGTCTGAAGAAAGAGGGCTACAAGCCATTGGTGCGTGATTCCTTAAAGCACAGACTTGTATTCTTATATGCAGATATGATGGTTATATCGAATTCAACGGTTTATGCATTTAATGGATATAAACTAAAAAATTCGGCCTTTATCCGTGACCTTCCGCATTTCCATGTCTGCTGTGTTCAGCATGGTATGTCGATTCAGAAGATTGCGATCGCCCAGAATCGTCTGCGGGATAATCTCAGACTTTACTTCTGCGCATCTAAGTATGAGATCGAGAATCTGTCTCGTCCGGTATATGATTATGTCGGCTATGATGCATTGAAGCTGACAGGCGTTCCTCGTTATGATGGCTTGAAGGATCGGGCGAAGAAGCAGATTATGATCAGTCCGACCTGGAGAATGCAGGCAGCGATGCCGGTTCGTACCAGTGAGAGCGAACAGCGTGATTACAATCCGCTGTTTAAGGAATCAGAATATTTCAAGGTATTCAATGCACTTATTAATGACAAGCGTCTGATCGATGCGGCAGAGAAATATGGATACCGGATCAAATATGTTCTGCATCCGATCGTAAGCTCACAGGTGGATGATTTTGATAAGAATGATTTTGTAGATATCGTTCCGGCAGTTGGAGATATGAGCTATGAAGATATGTTCTGTGAATCCAGTCTGATGGTAACGGATTTCTCTGGTATCCAGTTTGACTTTGCTTATATGAGAAAGCCATTGGTATATCTCCATCACAAAGATATACCACAGCATTATGAGGAGGGTACCTTCCATTATGATACAATGGCATTCGGGGAGATCTGTCATGACAACGATGAACTTATCGATACCTTGATCGAGTATATGCAGAATGATTGTAAGATGAAGCCGGAATATGTAAAACGCGCCGATGACTTCTTCTACTACAGAGATCACAATAACTGCGAGAGAATCTACAAAGAGATGATCGATTATCAGGAGAAATATGTTCTTCCTGAAAGATATTAACTAAATACAAATTAATAAAAACAGGCGGTTATCAGTCTGGATATGCATGATAAAGAGTGAATGCATATCTGCGAAGATCTGGTGGCTGCCTGTTTTTTTTGCTGCCGCGATATGGAAAGAAAGAAAAAATTTTACAACATCTATAGATTAGTGATTGTGCAGAGCGTAAATGCAATGATAAAATATGTTTAATATCTGCGGAGATGAATAGAGGAAGACAGATCATAAAAATGAAAGGGAGCGAGTGCCTATGAAAAAATGGAAGAAACTAACTGTGGTATTAGCTGGAATTGCCGCTTGTGTTGGACTGATCGGAAGTCCGGCTATGGTACAGGCAAAGGAAGATTCTGCAAAGGCTGTATTGCAGACACAGACAGTATCTGAATCAGACCAGACAGAAGCGGAGTTGTCGGCTGTAAAGGCGGTAAAGCTGAATGCGGATAAGGTTGGGGAGACAACCTCCTACAATGATATGGTGTATTCACCGGAGAAGAATGGAATTTATTTTGTCCATACAGTAGGTGAGGTTTATGGAAATTACAGGACATACGAGATCGTATTCTATGATATTTCCAAGAATACATATACGACGGTATATACAAGTGAACGTGGGGTTGAAGAGTCTTATATGGATGATAATGCCATATATTTTGCGAAAACGGATGTATCATATACGAATAACGAAAATACAGGTTCTTATGATTGTACATGTGATATAAAGATCACAAATTATAATTTTAAGACAGGAACAGTAAATAAGCAGGCATTTGAAACATTGGATATTGGTGCGAACTGGGCAAATCTGATATCTACCTTTGGAGTCGATTCATATGGAAGATATTATATTGCGACCAATGAAGATAAATTGTATCTGTTCAATTCCGAAGGAAAATTATTGAGTACGACCAAATGTGGAAGTGAGATATATGAATTTGCAGGCTTTGATAAAACGAATGGTAATTTTTATTACCGAGGATCAGAGAACTGGAGATATTGGGGATATGATCACAGCATGGCAAGTCTGAAGGCTGGCAAGGTAAACAGCGATAATTCTATCACGATCAAGGGAGAGAATATGATGTATCTCTACCAGGATGGATGGTTTGCACATAAGGCTCCGATCCGGATGTTAAATGACAGGTATCTGGTATCTCTGTCTACATTTAATGGGAACATCTGTGTACTGATAGATTCGAATCAGTATGATATAAATGATGTAACCGAGAGCTCTACAAGTATTAACCTGATTGATAGCAGTGTATCCGTATCACCGATCAACATTGCAAATAAAAAAGCATTGAAGATGGCGTTTTACACAGCTGATTCATATTACGGTGATGGATATATTGACCTTACAAGCATCGGACCAAGATGTGCATTAAACAGCACAGCAACGTCTCTGATCGTAAAAACAGATGAGACGGTATTAACAGAATACGACATAGCAAAGCAAAAAGAGAAGATACGGTTACAGACAAAGTACCCGGTCTATACATTTTTCATGGACAAATCCACCTGTGTAGTAGTAGAGAAAAAGAATGACAATTATTATCTGGAAACATTTGACTGGACATATCCGACAACCTTCCGTGTGAATGCACCGGCCAGTATGAAGGTAGGAGCATCGGGAACAGCCGCCTGCAGTACAAATGGTGGCTTTGCTCTGGACTATACTTATAAAAGTTCAGATGCAAAGATCGTAAGTGTCGATAAGAATGGCAATTTAAATGCATGGAAAAAGGGAACGGCAACGATCACGATCAAGGCAGACCCGATCAATGTAAAAAAGACGATCACGATCAAGGTAACAAATTCCACATTGTCAAAGAGCAGTAAAACTTATAAATCTACAGGAGCAGTCGGTACAGCATCAGCAACCATGCATCAGAGCATCAACAGTGGATATACATATGGAAATGTACAGACCGCTTATCTGAATGCAAGATCCGATGGAACCTTTGAGCGTGTAGAGTATATCAGAGGTTCGGTAGTTCGCGAGGTTTATGATTCTTCTTATCGGTTAAAGAGCCGGAAAAAGATCAAATGCGAACTCCCGTTATTTGGCGGATATTATAATGGAGAGAAATACAACTATCTTGTATTTGGACAGTCAAATACAAAGGAGAGCAAGACAAAGGAAGTTATCCGTGTTGTAAAGTATGATAAAAACTGGAAGCGGATCGGAGCCTGCCGGATCAAGGGAGCAAATACATATATGCCATTTGATGCAGGTGGACTTTCAATGACAGAAACAGCAGGTAAATTATATATACACACCTGTCATACGATGTTTGCCAGCAGCGACGGATATCATCATCAGGCGAACTGTACCTTTGTTGTAAAAGAGAGCAATATGAAGCTGGCAGATTCGTATTATGATGTTATGAATCTGTCAGAGGGTTATGTCAGCCATTCATTTGCACAGCAGATTGAAACAGATGGTAAGTACATTTATCGTGCAGATCTGGGAGATGCTTATCCAAGGGGTATTGCGCTTACAGCAACGAAAGTCGGAGATCAGGTAAAGGATCCGTCCATGTATGGAACGGTTATTGCGATTCCGGGAGACACAGGATATAACTATACCGGTTATACATTAAATGATCTGAAACTTGGAACCAATAACTATATTCTGACCGGAGCAGGCATCAAGAACGAAAAGACCTCTGTAAGAAATATCTATGTGAATGCAGGATCGAAGACACATTTGCAGACAGGTGCAAAGTGGATCACGAACTATACAGCGAAGGATAAGATCACGGTTATGAATCCAAAGCTTGTAAAATTGTCGGGAACACAGTTCCTGTTATTATGGGAAGAAAAGAATACAGTGAAGAATACTTATACAACGAAGATGGTGCTGCTGGATGAAAGTGGAAATAAAACCTCGGAGATCTGTTCTTCTCCACTGGCACTTGCGATGTGTGAGCCGGTTGTAACCAAATCCGGTACGGTTATATGGTATGTAACCAATAACGATTCACCCGTATTTGTCGAGATCAATCCATATCAGTTATCCAAGGTACAGACAAAAGCCAGGAACGTAAAGACCTTCAAAACCGACAAGACAGAGTCATTTGATAATGGACAGAAGAGTGGATACCGGAAGGGTGATATCTATATCAAGGATAAGATGATCTATAAGATTACATCATCAAAGACGGTTGCCTTTGGCGGAGTTACTTCAAATACCATCACATCACTTTCAATTCCTAAGACTGTGAAGATTGGAAAGAAAACATATCAGGTAACGGCGATCGCATCCCGTGCCTTTGTAAACAGAAAGAAGCTGAAAAAAGTAACGATCGGTGCAAATGTATCCAAGATTGGAAATTATGCTTTTTATGGATGCACGAATCTGAAGACCATTACGATCAAGTCAACAAAGTTAACAGCATCGACTGTTGGCTCTAAAGCATTTTCAAAGATCTATACAAAAGCAACGATCAAGATCCCAAAAGCAAAGAAGACGGCATACAAAAAGATCCTTTTAAAGAAGGGTGTAACAAAGAAGATGAAGTTCAAGTAGAAAACACCTGAATTTGTGATGGAAGGGAGCTGTATTGGAGGTGTCAGGCATTTATGTGTCTGGCACCTCTTTTTGCTATATTGCAAAAGAACGTAAGTCTGCAGTATCTGATTTGCCTCATGAATATGAAGATTATGATGTACGTCAGCAATCCAAGAAGTTCCTGGAATAAAAGCACATGATATTGTCCAGAATATGGATATAGGAAAAGGATGGTAGATGTATACATGAAGCGTTCGGCGAAGATATATATGGTGCTGCTTGTCTGGATCGCAGCAGCATTGCAGTTTTTTATAAATGAGAAAATGGATATGGAAGAAGTGTTCGCCAGTATGCAGGAGGCAGATACACAGCTGGAGGTTCATGCTGATATAAGTGTATGGGGCGTATATGAGATGGCAGATTCAGAAAAATCTGAAAATAAAGATTCAAAGGATGTCTGCCCGCGTCTGACTCCGGCGAAGATAAATAATCTTCTTTTGAATACTGCCGAATGCTTTGGGGTATCTGCAGGCGAACTGACTGTTACCGGACGGCATGATTCGATAACAACTTTTCAAAGTAACGGAAATCCGGCATTCTGGAGATTTACTTTTATTGACAATTCAGTTACCGGACAGGGTTATCTGGTCGTTCAGACGGATCGTATAGAGGCAGTCAATCAAATTCATACATTTTTTGATAATCTGAATATCAAGGAGATGGTAAGTGTTGAAGCTGATATTTATGCAGATTCCTTGATGCAGGAGCAGGTGATGACAGCAGCGGTGGCTTCGTATGGATTGACATCGGACACGGTAGTCGTGAGCAGGGAACAGACAGAGAGATCACATACCGGCAGAATACTGGAGCAGATATTACAGGAGCTTCCGGTCACAGGGCTTATGAAGAACCCGGATGGCTGGTACGGGCGGCTGAATTCCAGCGTGCATCTGAGTAATCTGACAGCGAATAAAAATGTCCGGATTCAGGAGACGGATTACGGTTCGGTTCATCTTCAATTCGGTGATAAGACAGATCTGGTCAGGTTGTATGCGTCAGTTCTCAGACGATGAAATTTCAGATGTAAAATTTACACAAAACCTAAGAAAAATAACATGAAATATATATTAATTTTCTCCCGGATATGTTAGAATTAGTTGATTTTTGTCTAATGATAAAAATTATAAATAACTTGAAAAGGAGAGTGTATAAATAATTGGAAAACATTATTGAGTTAAAGCATATCACAAAAAATTTTGATGATAACTTTACGGCTGTGGATGACTTTAATCTGGAGGTGCAGCGTGGAGAGTTTGTAACCTTTTTAGGGCCGTCCGGTTGTGGTAAGACGACCACACTTCGAATGATAGCCGGTTTTGAGATGCCGACAGAGGGGGAGATTTTATTAAATGGTAAGGACATCAGTAAGTTGCCGCCAAATAAGCGCCCGATCAATACGGTATTTCAGAGATACGCATTGTTTCCACATTTAAATATTTATGACAATATCGCATTTGGCCTGAAGCTGAAAAAGCTTCCAAAGGCTGAGATTGAAAAGAAAGTAAAAAAAGCTCTTGAGATGGTAGATCTTGAAGGGTTTGAAGATAGACGCGTTCAGACATTGTCCGGTGGACAGCAGCAGAGAATTGCGATCGCACGTTCACTGGTAAATGAGCCGGAGATTCTGTTGCTTGATGAGCCGCTCGGTGCGCTGGATCTGAAAATGAGAAAAGAGATGCAGCTCGAATTAAAGGAAATGCACGAGAGACTTGGAATTACCTTTATCTATGTAACCCACGATCAGGAAGAAGCGCTTACAATGTCAGATAAGATCGTTGTAATGTCAGAAGGACGTATCCAGCAGATTGGTACGCCGGAGGATATTTACAATGAGCCGAAGAATGCATTCGTTGCGGACTTTATCGGAGAAAGCAACATTTTTAATGGTATCATGACAGGCAAATTAAAGGTTCGTTTTTGTGGTGCGGAATTCGAATGCCTGGATGATGTAGAGCATGGAACACAGGTGGATGTCGTAGTGCGTCCGGAGGATATCCTGATCGTGTCGCCGGAGCAGGGAGCAGTAAAAGGAACGGTTATCTCTGTGGTATTCAAGGGTGTTCATTATGAGATCACAGTACAGTCCGGTAAAAATGAGATCGTGATACAGTCCACAAAGTCTGCAAAGGTAGGCGACATGGTTGGACTTAACGTAGAGCCGGATGGCATTCATGTTATGCCTGCGGAGAAAGCACTGAACCGCATCGAGACAGGAGTTGACAAATATTATAAGCTGGAATTCTTAGATGGTGAGCTTGAGTGTGATCTGAGTAAGATCGTTCCGTCGTCTCATTATGAGGATGGTGTATTAATGGATGCGTCCGGAGATGTCATCGATCATGAGCGGCTCAAGGTGATCTTAACGATCAAGCCGGATGATATTACGATGAGTGATGATCAGGAGGAAGGTATCATATCCGGTCATATCATTAACCTGATCTATAAAGGAGACCACTACAGCTATGTAGTCCGTACGGAGAATGAGGAAGACTTCATTGTTCACGATGAATATCTCTGGAATATGGATGACTTTGTCAGCCTTGTGATTCCAAAGGATAAGATCCACTTTGAACTTAAGAAATAACCGAAAGCAAAAGGAGACAGAGATGAGTACATTACGTTTTTCCAGAAAACAACTGTGTGTGCCATATGCATTGTTCCTGATATGCTTTGTGGTTGCACCGCTTATAGTCATTATATATTATGCATTTACAAATGGAGAGGGGCAGTTCTCACTGGAGAACCTGACAGGATTCTTCACCAGTCCGAACACGATCGGAACCCTTGCCTACAGCTTTGCGATCGCCTGTGTATCGACGGCAGCAGCTTTGTTGCTGGCGTACCCGATCGCTTATATACTTGCCAGAAGTGAATGGAAGAAAAAGTCGATCATTGTTATGATCTTCGTTCTTCCGATGTGGATCAATTTTACGTTAAGACTGACTGCTTTAAAGGAAGTCCTGACGTTGATCGAGCATAATCTGGCATATTATCCGTTTTTGAATTCCGTGATCGGTATGGTATATGACTTTCTTCCGTTTATGATCCTGCCGATCTATACAACATTGATGAAGTTAGATAACAGTCTGTTAGAAGCAGCAAATGATCTGGGTGCAAGTTCTGTTCAGACATTTTTAAAGGTGACGCTTCCATTATCTGTTCCGGGTATCATCAGTGGTATCGTGATGGTATTCCTTCCATCTATGACGAACTATGTTGTATTGGATATGTTGTATAACAGTACTTATGTTATGGGTAGTCTGATAGGCAGCTATTTTGCTGCATACGATTGGCACAATGGATCCATGATCGCACTGGTGCTTCTGTTGATCATATTAATCTTTACTCTCTTTACAAATAAATATGAGGGAGAAGACAACAACAGAGGAGGTGCATTGTTATAATGAAAAAAGGATTTCGGGTTGCTTTTATTATATTGATGTTGGTGATCCTCTATCTGCCGATTCTGATCCTTGCAGTTTATAGTTTTACGGATTCGGCAAATATCGGAACAATACACGGATTTTCCGTTCAGAATTATGTTACATTATTTACCAAGCCTGAGCTTGCAGATATGATCTGGGGTACGGTTCTTCTTGCGGTTGGATCAGCGTTAATTGCGACATTGCTTGGAACACTGGGTGCGGTCGGTGCATTTTATTCCAAGAAACTTGCATCGGGGATCGTATCTGCGATGAATCAGGTTCCAGTTGTAAATGCAGATGTTGTAACCGGTTTTTCAATCTGTATCTTGCTGATCGTAGTATTTGGTGTCAGTAAGGAATCCTATGTGCCGCTGGTAGTCGGACATGTCGTGCTGTCTGCACCATTTGTCTATCTGTCAGTTGTACCGAAGCTAAAGCAGATGGATGGAAGCTTGTATGAGGCTGCTATGGACTTGGGCGCATCACCATTTACCGCACTGGTAAAAGTAGTCCTTCCACAGATCTTGCCGGGTGTGATTTCAGGATTTGCACTGGCAATAACTTTGTCATTAGATGATTATTTCATTGCGAGTTATACAAAGCCGGCTACATTTGATACGATCAGTACTTATGTCGTAAATGCGACCAAGGGTTCTCAGACAGAGATTAAGACTGCTTTATGGGCGTTATCAACAGTGATCTTCGTGATCGTTATACTGATTGTTGTTGGTATGAATATGACATCAAAGGCAAAGGCGAGAGTCGGAAAGGCAGGTGGCAGATATGAATAAGAAGAAGTTATTCAAAGGATTTGCCGGCTTCTGTGCCGGACTTATGATGTTTACACCTGCGGCTTATCTGGTACATGCGGAGGCAGATGATAAAACGCAGGATCAGGCAGAAGCGTCTGCAGCATCAGATAATACAGGAAGTGATGCAGCAAAGACAGATGCTGCCGATGTACAGAAGTCGGATGATACAATTGTGCTTCGTGTATCCAATTGGGAAGAATATATCGACCTTGGAGAATGGGATGAGGACGAAGTGATCGACCTGGAAGATGGAACCGAGATCTTCGGTGAGAATTCCATGGTGACAGATTTTGAGAACTGGTACTATGAGACATATGGTCAGAAGGTAAAGGTGGAATATTCCTGCTTTGGAACAAATGAAGACCTTTATAACATGCTTACCCTTGGTGATAAATACGATCTGGTCTGTCCATCCGACTACATGATCATGAAGTTGATGGCAGAAGAAAAAGTAGTTCCGTTTTCGGATTCGTTTTATGACACAAGTATAGAGGAAAATTATTATGCAAAGGGAGTATCTCCATATATCAGACAGACCTTTGATGAAAATGAGATCAATGGTGAGAGCTGGAGCAAATATGCAGCCGGATATATGTGGGGTGTAACCGGTATCTTATATAATCCGGAGAAGATAACAGAGGAAGAAGCAGGTACATGGAATATCCTGAATAATCCGAAGTTTGCACGTCAGGTTACGATCAAGGATAATGTGCGTGATTCTTATTTTGCGGCACTTGGCATTTTGAAGCAGGACGAACTGACATCAGAGGAATTCATAAATGCAGATACTTATCATGATGATCTGCTTCGGGTAATGAATGATGTCAGCCCGGAAACGATACAGGAAGTGCAGGATCTGCTTCAGGATATGAAGGACAATGTATATTCCTTTGAGACAGACAGTGGTAAGGCAGATATGGTATCCGGCAAGGTGCTTGCAAATTATCAGTGGTCCGGTGATGCGGTTTATGCGATGGATCAGGCAGAAGAAGATGATCTTTATCTTGATTTCGCCGTGCCGAAGGAATCTACCAATCTCTGGTTTGATGGCTGGGTGATGTTAAAGGATGGTATCGATGAAGATGCCAGAAAACAACAGGTAGCAGAAAGCTTTGTGAACTTTCTTTCAAGACCGGACAATGCAGTCAGAAATATGTACTACATCGGATATACTTCTGTTATTGCAGGAGGCGAAGATGATAATACAGTATTTGATTATCTGAACTGGAATTATGGTGCGGAAGATGGAGAAGAAGATACAACAGAATATCCGCTTGGTTATTTCTTCAGTGGTGATAATTCGGATCCTGATTACATCATAACAGCTCCGGAGGAGCAGACAAGACGTCAGCTCTATGCCCAGTATCCGGACGAAGCGGCGATCGAGCGAAGTGCGATCATGCAGTACTTCGATGCAGATGCCAGCAAACGGATCAATCAGATGTGGATCAATGTCCGTTGCTATAACATTAAGGATGTAACGCCGCAGGTGTGGGCAATCGTGGTGATACTGATTCTTGCGGCAGCAGGGCTGATCGTACATTATAAGCGTTCTCATTACCACAGCTAAGTGGTGTGATTTCGGCGATCAGCTGGGAGTTTATAGGCGTTACCATTCTTTGATAATGATAAAAATAGAAGCCTGGGAGAAATTTCTCCCAGGCTTCTATTTTAAATACTATAAATTATAATTCAGAATAACCATAGCTGTTAACAATGGCTTCAATGCGGTTTCCGGCCTGACACATTGGACACTGATCATGAGGATAGGTCTTGTAATCAGGAAGATCCTTTTCAGTAAACAGTGCATGTACCGGATAGCCGTCAACCTCTGTTGCAACAGAGAAGATTGCTGAGATACCTGCGATAGAACCACCGTAGTATTTGATACACTCCAGACTCTTTTTGATTGTTTTACCGGTTGTAGCAGATGCGATCAGAAGAAGCACATGCTTGCCTTCGATCATTGGCTGGAGGTTGTCACGGAAGATCAACTGGCCGGAGCTGTGAACCTCAGGTGTAACAACGTAGATGGATTTGTGCTGGTTCATGGAAGTGATACCGTTCTGACTTAAGGTTTCTGCCAGATAAGCACCGATCACTTCAGTTCCGTCCATGCAGACGATCGTGTCAACGATGGTTGATGCCATATATTCGGTTCCCATGGATTTGGCAGCGGCAGCAGCCATAGTGCCTCTGACCTTCAAGGTTGTCATATCGATATACTGGTTGATATGAGAATGGTTTGTAGCAAAGTGACCGTTCATCACTTTGATATATAACTGATTATTGTAAGAAGATGTTAATTTCATTGATTCATGTTTCATATGTATGTACCACCCTTTCATTTAAATAACATATATAATTTGTTATACAACCTCTAAAATAGTGTTAACGACCAGATCATTCTGTTCCGGATTCATGAAGCAGAAGCGGATATAAGAATTATCCAATCCTGTGATGTCGGCACAGCTTCTGATATACAATCCCTTACTCTGGCAATGTTCCACAACTGTCTGAGCAGTAATATCGGTCTTTAATAATTTAACCAGAATAAAATTTGCATCCGGCTTATAGAGCTTAATCGTCTTGCGGCTTGCCAGTGCAGAATAGACGAGATTCCGTTCCGTCTTCATCAGTGTCTGGGTCTTACTTATGTAGGAAGCATCCTTGAACATATCAATGCCGGCTGCCTCGGCAAGTGCGTTGATCGCATAAGGAAAACCGGTGATTGACATTGTCTTTTTAAAAACCGGATTAGATGTGATCGCATAGGCTAATCGAAGGCCGGGTACTGCAAAGAATTTACTTGTGTTTCTGAGAACGTAGAGATTGTCATATTCCTTAACCAGCGGAATAGCGGTGCAATCATCCTTATCCTGAACGAAATCCATATACTCCTCATCAACGACCAGTGCAATATCATTTCCTGCGCAGATCTTTGCAATGAATTCCAGAGATTCGCGGTCGATGACCTGTGACGTTGTTCCATTTGGATTCGAGATAAATGCCATATCAATGGACTCATTTAACGTAGAGATGAAATCCGCAATATCCAGTTCATAATTTTCCTCTTCGGATAACTGATAATATGTGATATCACAGCCGTTCATTTTCAGGATCTTCTCATAATTTTGTGCTCCCGGTGAAAGAAGAACAGCATGCTTTGGACTGTTGAATTCGATCAGGAGTTTGATAAATTCATATGAGCAGCTTCCGACAATTATATCGTCCGGATCCGCACCAGAATAGCCTGCAATACTGTCTTTTAATCTTGTATATGAGCCATCCGGGTAACGCTTCAGATCTTCGATACTGTTAAGAATGACATTTTTGACAGAATCCGGAACCCCGAGCGGATTCATGTTCAGGTCAAATCTTACAGATTCATTCTGGGAGAGCAGATTGCTCCCAGAAAGATGTGACGTACTTTTTCCCATAAAAAATTCCTCTTTTTCCATATATAATGTTTCAAAAAACTATTTATTTTGCTATAATCAAAATATATGTTTTTATATAATTATACCGATTCGGGGATTTAATTACAAGAAAAATACATGAGTTTTAATAAAATGATTACGAAAGCAAGGAGAACCAGATGAAAGGGATCGTAGAACAGTACGCCAGAGGAGAATTCAATGTAGAAAGACCGGATATTGATATTTCCATTGCAAAGCTGGAACTGGCTGTGGAAGCCGGCTCCATATTTCAGGGAACCTTTAAGGTGGTGTCGAAGAATGATGTACCGATCAAATTGATGGTATATGACAGCAGATACCTGTTCGATTTCAAGAGTCATACATTTGTAGGCAGACGGAATACGGTTGCCTTTTCTTTTGATGCCCGCGGAATCGAAGAAGGCAAGAGCTTTAAAGGACATATCAACATCATAACGGATGGTGGAGAATATAAGATCCCGTACAGCGTAGAGGTTGTTCCGCCTTATGTTCTGGTAGAAGACAAACGGATCGAGGATCTGTTCCAGTTCGCGACCTTCGCAGAGGAGCACTGGGATGTAGCAGTTCAGATCTTTGACAGCCCGGAATTCGTGCGTACCTTTTTAGGGGATGACGCGATCATTAAGGGAGTCTATGAGAGCCTGAAGAAATCGTTATCCATCAATCAGGCAATGGAAGAATTCCTTGTATATACCCATAAGAAACGTGTGCTTACACTGACAGCAAAGCAGCGTGAGCTGTTGATCGAGATGCCGGATGAGCTGGTTCGTGCAACGATCTCCGTAAATAAGAACACCTGGGGTTATACCCATACCTATATTACATCAGACAGCGATTTCCTGATCCCGGAAGCAACCCGGATCACAGGTCAGGATTTCACTGGAAATAATTATGAGCTGAACTTCCTGATCGATCCGACGAAGATTCCGGAAGGGGTATCGGCAGGTTATATCCATTTTAATAATACCCTGCAGAACATCAGCGTGAAAGTCAGCATCAAGAAGCCGGAGGTTCAGAGAACCGAGCCGAAGAACCGTCATGTGAATTTCATGATCAAGAAAGGTCATGAGGCACTGGCAAAAGCATACATTGATTTCCGTACGGATAAGATGTCACTTGCTGATTACACGAAACGTTCGACAGAGGCACTGGAAACACTGGTCAAATACAGACCGGAGGATAACATCTATCGGCTGGGACTGCTTCATATGAAGCTGTTAGAGGGCAAGACAGAATATGTAAAGCAGGAATTTGTCCGTATCGATGCAGATGCCGATCTGAACGAAGCAGGCAGCATGGAGAAGTGTTATTACAGTTATCTGAAATCACTTTTGACAAAGGATAAGGACATGATCGATAGCACGGCAAGACTTGTCCGCGGACGACTGGAACAGGAGAAGGACAAGCTGTTCTATTTCTGGCTGCTGTTATTTGTGGATTACAGTTATACAGAGGATAAATGGAACCTTTATGAGGATATCCGGAAATTATATAATGAGGGTGTAAACAGCCCGGTTATTTACTTTGAAATATGTGATATGTTCAATAAGCAGCCGCTTATGATGAAACGGATCGCACCGCTTGAGATCTCAGCTATCCGATGGGGTATGCGGCATGAATTTGTATCCGAAGATGTCATTATGGAATTCGTAAAGACGGCTGCAAGAATGAAGCTCTTTGATATTCACGCATTCAAGATGCTGGAGAATATCTATGCAGCAAAGCATGACCGTATGACACTGGATACGATATGTGAAATTCTTCTCAGATTTAAAAAATGTGATAAAGAGTATCATGTATATTATCAGGATGCGGCAAATGCAGGAATTAAATATGTTGGTTTGTATGAGGGCTTCTTAAAGAGCATGGATAAGAAGACGTATCAGCCGATACCAGAATCCATTCTCCGTTATTTCAATTACAAGAATACGTTAGATGATGAAGAACTGGCATATCTCTATGCAAATGTCATAATGAATAAGGCACAGAACATGAATGTGTTCCATGAGTATATTCCGGCAATCGAGAACTTCATGGAGAAGAAGATCATTGATGGAGAAGTGAGTGATGATCTGACGGTTATCTATGAAGAATTTCTGGAGCCGGAGAGTGTGAAACCGGAATTTGCATCAAAGTTAATTAATATCATATTCAAGCAGAAGCTGACCTGTCGGAATAAGAATATTGTATCAGTGGTTGTAACACATGAGGAACTGGAAAAGAGTGAACAGGTGGATGTGATTGACGGAGAAGCTTATGTAGAGATCGTGTCAGAATCCGCTATCATTACATTACTTGACAGTCGGGGCTGCAGATATATCAATACGGTACCATACCGGCTTGAGCCGGTTGTCGGAGAAGAAAATTATCTGGATATCTGTAAAGAGTATAATCCGAAGGATTATCGTCTGTTATTATTTGAGTATAACGATATAGACAGCTTTTCATATAAGGATGCATCCGAGATCAATCTGGCGCGTGATATCTCTAATTGCCCGAATATCAGTTATCTGATCCGGCAGAGAGCACTCCGCCATATGGTTGAGTATTATCATGAGAATTATGATGCGGATATTTTATATAAATATCTGTCACGAATTGATCTGGATTATGTGGAAGTAGAGGACGCTTCCCGGATCATTACATATTACATTTCTTTACGGATGTATGAGCAGGCATTTAACGGAATCCATCGGTTTGGATATGTAGATGTGGATGTGGATGAACTGATACGGATCGCAGAATTCGGAATATCCGATAAGAGGTATGATGATGACAGGGTATTATTATCTATCTGTGTGTATCTGTATCGGAGAGGATATGCGACACAGAAGGTTCTGGCATTCCTGATCAATAACTATAATGGCTCGTTAGAGGAAATGGCAGAGCTGTTTAAGGCAGTTAACACAAATTATCGTGATATTGATATGCTTGCAGAGAATATCTTGGCACAGATGATGTTTGCGGATGCTTATACAGAGGCAATCTTTGATATCTTTGCGCTTTATTACGCAGGCAGAAGCAGGGGCATGGTAGTCAAGGCTTTTTTACGGTTCTGTGCATACCAGTATATTATCAAGGATCTGAAGATTCCTGCGGATATCATGGAATGTCTGTATAAAGAGGTGGCGAAGAAGAACATTACAGATGAGATTTCAGAGATGGCGCTGCTCTCTTATTTTGCAGGTTGCGGTGGACGGTTCTCGGCAGAACAGAAGGAATGGATCCGGAATACAGTTCGTCATTTTATAGACAGCAGTAAGATCCTGCCGTTCTTTAAAGAATTTGCATCCTTTGTAACGTTGCCGGATGATATGAAGTTTAAGACCTATCTGATCTTTAAGGGTGAGAGCGGCAGACAGATCTGGGTAAGCTACAGCTTCGGACAGGAAAGCAACAGTATGGCACATTACAAATCGGAGCGAATGAATGAGATCATACCGGGAATTTATATCAAGGAATTTGTTGTGTTCCACGGAGAGACGCTGTTATATTCCATTGATGGTGCGGAGAGCGGTAATTCATCCATCGTTGAGAGTGATATTTTAAAGAATACAACATGTCATAAGAAGAACAGTAATCGATTTGAGCTGATTAACAGTATGCTGATCAGTCAGGAGACAAGAAATGATCAGGAGCTGATCCAGGCGATGGATACCTATCTGAATAACACACATTTCTTTGAGGAGAATCTGATATTGTTATAAGACAGCAGAAACAGGAGGAGATAACATGACGGAACATCCATTATATCTGGGATTGGATCTGAGTCCGGAGTATACACAGTTAAGTTATTATAAGCTGGATGAAGGAGTACCGGAATCAATCTGTCACAGTGATTCCAAAGATACATATCTGCTTCCCAATATTATGTTTTATACAGATAAATATAAAGACGGAACCGGAGCAAAGGATGAATCCGGTTGGAGTGTCGGAGCGGTGGCTGCAGGGAAACGGTTCAAGGAAGATGGCGTGATGGTTGATCGTATTTACCAGAAGACGATTATCAACGAGGACACGGAGATCTATGGAACAAGTTATAAAGCAAAAGACCTTCTGGTCAAAATGTTGCTGCTTCATATCCGGGAATTTACAAAACAGTTTGAAAGCTATGAGATCAGGCGGCTGGTAGTAACGATCGCAGATGCCGATATTCATATCATTAAGGCAGTGCAGGAGTTACAGAGAGCGCTTCATTTAAGTGATGAACAGTTTGAGATCACAAGCCATATAGACAGTGGAATTTATTACATCTTTAATCAGCCGGAGTCGTTAAGAAATAACAGTGTGGTGTTGTTTGATTTTAACAGCAGCGGGCTTGATTATTACAGATTCGATATTACGCATAACAAATCACCGGAGATTGTGGATGTATTTCATCAAAACCTGAAAGACCGCTTGACATTTTCAGCGTTTAAGAAGGACGATGAGGAGCTGGATGAGCAGTTCGCAGCGATCTGTCAGGAGCTTCTGGCAGAGACTTATGTGTCCTCGGTGTTCCTGACCGGAATTGGCTTTGCGGATAACTGGCTGAAGGAGTCGGCGACGATCCTCTGTCAGGGAAGACGGGTATTTGTCGGTCAGAATATCTATACAAAGGGAGCCTGCTACCGGGCATTTGGCGATCGGCACAGCAAGGTGCTTGATCGTTATCTGATCCGGTCGGAATATACAGTTGGCTTTGATATAGGTATCAGTTTAAATGATGACAGCAAGACATTTGTGCCGATCACCAGAGGAGGACAGGAATGGTTCCACACAAAGGGAAAATTATATATCTTTCCGGACGAATCAAATCAGGTGGAGCTGATCTATCGCAACATATTGACAGGAGATTATGATAAGGAGCATATCGAGATCCACGGACTGCCGAAGCGTCCGCCGAAGACGACCAAGATCTCACTGGAAGCGGAATTCTACAGTGCGGAAAAGGGAGCGGTTGTTATCAGGGATGAAGGATTTGGAACGATGTTCCCGACCACAAATAAGATATATAGGAAGGAATTTGACCTGAAATGGGAAAAATAATTGTATGTAATACAAAAACTGCACAGAATCCATATACGTTCCTGAATACCAAGGTATCTGTATATTCCTACGAGGAATTGTGTTACTACCTGTATAATAATATGGTGCTGGTTGGGGAAGAAGATGTATCGGCGAGATTGTCGGCATGGATCAGAAGAGAGCTTGATCTCACAGAACTTGCGGATAAGATCGATACATTACTTGACAAGCATGCATTTGTTCAGGATATCATGGTGGAGATTCTTGTGTATGGCGGATATTACAGCAGTGAAGAAGTACGGCAGTTTATGGCGGAATGTCAGAAGCTTCGTACGTTAAAATCATACGAAGTCGAGAAGCTGCGTGCGGATGGATATCTGCGGTACAAGCATTATATAAAAGCGGGTGCGATCTATGATGAGGTCATCTGCTATCTGGAAAAAGAAAAACAGGAGGATGAATTCCTCGGAAATGTATATCATAATAAAGCAGTTGCTCTGGCCGGAAATCTTCAGCTTGATGAAGCAAAGAGCTATTTTATTAAGGCATATTCGTTAAATAAGAATGAGGAATCCCTGATCGAATATTTCTGTGTGCTGGCAGTTACAGTGGATACTGCGACACTTGAAAAAGAGATTAAGAAACGAGGACTTCCTGCGAACTTTTTAGAGGATCTGATGAGTGAAGTCGGAGATTCTAAAGAAGATGTGCGGGAGCTTCCAATCTACAATAAAGTCCAGAAAGCGGTTTATAACCGGCTGCATGGGCATATTGAAGATTATGACAGACGGATGGATACGATCCTGTCAGAATTAAAAGACGAATTCCGGGATCAGCTTGTCTGATAAATGAAAGGTAAGGTTGTGTATGGAGTATGATGTGATTATTATCGGTGCAGGACCGGGAGGAATCTTTGCGGCATATGAACTGATGAAGAAGAAACCGGAGTGTAAGATCGCTGTATTCGAAGAAGGATATACTTTAAAAAAGAGAAAATGTCCGATTGATGGCGATAAGATCAAGAATTGTATTAACTGTAAGCATTGCTCGATCATGTGTGGATTTGGCGGAGCAGGTGCATTCTCAGATGGAAAATACAATATCACAAATGATTTCGGTGGAACACTGTATGAATATATCGGTAAGCAGAAAGCTGTTGACCTGATGAAGTATGTAGATGAGATTAACATGGAAAATGGCGGCGAGGGAACAAAGCTTTATTCAACCGCTGGAACGAAGTTCAAGAAGCTCTGTCTTCAGAACAAGCTGAAGCTTTTGGATGCGTCGGTTCGGCATCTGGGAACTGATATCAACTATGTTGTTCTTCAGAATCTGTATGATCAGATGAAGGATCATATAGACTTTTATTTTGATACACCGGTTGATACAGTACAGGTTATTGATGGTGGTTATCGTATCATCTGCGATAAGGGTGAATTCGACTGTGAGAAATGTATCGTATCCGTTGGACGAAGCGGAAGCAAATGGATGGAAAAGGTATGTAAGGAGCTTGAGATCCCTACAAAATCCAACCGTGTCGATATCGGAGTCCGGGTGGAGCTCCCAGCAGTTATCTTCTCACATCTGACGGATGAATTATATGAAAGCAAGATTGTATATCGTACAGAGAAATTCGAAGATAATGTCAGAACCTTCTGTATGAATCCAAATGGAATTGTGGTAAATGAGAATACGAATGGTATCATCACTGTAAACGGACATAGCTATGAGGGTGATGAGAAGAAGACAGAGAATACAAACTTTGCACTTCTGGTTTCCAAGCATTTTTCAGAACCGTTTAAAGACAGTAACGGATATGGTGAGAGTATCGCAAGATTATCTAATATGCTGGGCGGTGGTGTAATTGTACAGAGATTTGGAGATCTGGTTCGAGGCAGAAGAAGTACCGTGAAGCGTATTGAAGAAGGGCTGGTAACACCGACCTTAACGGCAACACCGGGTGATCTGAGTCTTGTCCTTCCAAAGCGTATCTTAGATGGAATCATGGAAATGATCTATGCACTGGATAAGGTAGCACCGGGAACAGCCAATGATGATACTTTGTTATATGGTGTAGAGGTCAAGTTCTACAATATGGAAGTGGAGTTGGATGAGAATCTGGAAAGCTGTCATAAGGGTTTATATGTGATCGGAGATGGCAGTGGCGTGACGCATTCCTTATCCCATGCCTCCGCCAGTGGTATCTATGTAGCCCGCCACATCCTTGGCGAGTAACGGCATAATGACAAAAAGCCGAAGATTTTCAGACATCGGCTGCTATATAATACGAATCCCCTTGTAAAGACTCATGATATTTTCTGCTCACTGTATATGCCTGATCCGTAAATGCTCCTGTGCCAACTCGCCCTTCGGGCTCAGACAGGCACCCGCATTTACGAATCAGGCATGTGCAGTTTGTAGAAAACATCATGAGTCTTTACAGGTGGGAATTATTGTATATAACAGCAAGAGATCATTTCTAAATAAGCTCCAGCTTTTCAATGACAAAGCCTGCATTCTCCATATGATATTCGTTGCCACAGTAAGGGCAGCTGCGCTGGCGTACGGAATCGAAGCTTGCGCCACAGGCAGGGCAGTGGACGGAAGTAATGGAGAAACCGGGCGGTTCCATGTAGGCGGTATTACGTCGGAGGGATACGTCGATACAGTCGCCCCGACGGTTTATGGCGCCATCATGTTCACTGTAATTGATCCACTAGGTACGAAGATTCAGGCACAGCTCACTTCCCTCCATGTGGATATCATTGACAGTTAAAGCCTGCATGTAGGTTATCTCGATGATATCCTGAAAATATGGATCAAAAGAAGAACCACGATAGAAAGCAAGGTTTTCCGGGTGATCTGCCAGAACGGTCATGCGGATCAGGGCGATGATCTGGCCTTCAAATTTCTCAAAAGAAAAAACAGGATCATAAGGCGCAAATGCTCGTGAGATCTTTCCCTTTGCTGTCACATAAGACCAGAATGGAATACGTTTTCGACCGTCACGATTGAACTGCTTAATGATCAAAAGAACGGATGAAAGCATAAGTCCGGTGATGCCGCCGAAGATCAGTGTGACAAAATAGGACATGATCAGGCTGGCAGGAATCGGATTCTCCCGGTCTGAAAGAAAGGAAATAAAAGTAAATAGAAATACAACCAGCATAGTGATCCATATGGTGGAGCCTCGTTTGTTTACATTTTTCATGGAAGCATTATTTCGGATAAAATAGGTATTCGTGACACGTGGGAACAGATCCTTTATCTGGAAAACGGTACTGCAGTATGGACAGCACTGTGTCAGGGCAGCAACCGGGTTGACAGCACCGCAGTTCGGGCAGGTCATTGTCATATGATGAAGCTCGGCTTCATTTGGTGTGTGGACAACAGATTCATACATCGTATCATCGGAATCCCGGTCATATATGATGCCGGATGAATTCTCAAACCGCAGTCGTCTGGTGATATGTTCATTCATCAGGTCAACGGTATACCATGCGGTGTTTCTTGAAAAATATGTGGTTCCGGGAGTCTCTTTGGCAGGTGCCGTGTAGTGGATCATGCGGATTCCTTTGCGACCCAGTCGTTCTCTTTGCAGACGGAGGGCGTAGGAGGTATCGCCGTCACAGCTCTTTGGCGGAAGTCCGGAATCATACCAGTGATTCAGTTCTATGGCAAAATCATCATAAATGCTTTTGTGTTTTTCCCATGCAGGTTTGTATTTCTTAAATGCGGTCACCTGTTTTATATAGCGTATCAGTAATATAACGGCGATTATGATCAGTACGATACCGATTCCAAGGAAAATAAATGCGATGTACGATATAAAACCATTTGTCCCCATGTAGGAAAAGTGTATAATGAAATATAGAAGATGTCCAGCATAAAATAAGAAAGGACCAAAGCATGAAAAAGCAGGAAATGGCAAATACATCGTTAAAAGAGAATAGAACACATGGAACGGTGCAGTATCCGGTTGCTTTGTACGAATGGAACGGAGAAAATGAGTGGCATGTGGTTCCGCATTGGCATGAGGAAATGGAATGGATCTATTTTCAAAAAGGTGATTTCCCGGTATGGATAAATACAAAAGAGTATCAGGTTCATGCACCGGCATTTATGTGCATCCATCCGGAAGAACTGCATGCACTGGTCCTGGAAAAGGATGGTATAGAAAGTGCGGTTGTGTTCCCTCTTGATATCCTGTGCTTTGAACGGTATGATGCGGCGGAGGCGAAGGTGCTTGGCCCACTTGCAGAAGGAAAGCTTCGGATGCCGGTTCTGTGCCAGAGCGGGGATGCGGCATTTGAGGAATTGAGTGCCTGTTATAAAGAGATTGAACAGGTGCTTAGGCAGATGAAAGAACATGATACGAAGAAAATGCAGCATCTGGATTCTTCAATAACGCGTGAGAACGTGGCAGGAGAACCGAAACAGAATCTACAGAAAAATATGCTCTATTTGAATATCAAGGCAAAGATGTTAGAGTTGATCGCAGTTGCATATAAGTATGACTTGCTTACAAGACAGGTTAGGGAAGGTAGGGAAGAATCCGGAACGGTAGAGAATCTGAAAAAGGTGCTGCAGTATATCGGGGAGCATTACGGTTCACCGATCCGCTTGTCCGAACTGGCGGAGCTGGTCAATATGAATGAACAGTATTTTTGCCGATATTTTAAGAAGAATATCGGGAAGACGATCACAGAATATATCAATATGATCCGTGTGGAGAAAGCGGCAACGGCACTTGCAGAGACAGAGGATAAGATCATAGATATTGCATCTGCCTGTGGATTTGACAATATCGGATATTTTATCAGACGCTTTAAAAAGGAGAAGGGCATGACACCTTCCGAATATCGTAAAAAGTCAAAATAGTACAATAAAATAGTCAATTTAAAGATAGAAAACCTCTATGGATTCCGTATACTGTAATTAAAGTGTAAAAAGAACGAGTATCTGTATCCGATGGTGGAACAGATACAGACAGTATAAAAGGAACACAGGAGGTTTTTATAATGAAAAGAAAATGGTGGCATGGTAAAGTAGCATATCAGATATATCCAAAGAGTTTTCAGGATACAAATGGAGATGGAATCGGTGATCTTCGTGGCGTGATCGATCATTTAGATTATCTGAAAAGTCTGGGAATCGATATTATCTGGTTATCTCCGATCTATCAGTCTCCATTTGTCGATCAGGGTTATGATATTTCAGATTATTATAAGATCGATGAGATCTTTGGAACGATGGAAGAATTCGATGAGTTGTTAGCAGAAGCGAAGAAGCGGGATATGTATATCATTATGGATCTTGTTATTAATCACTGTTCTGACCAGCATGAATGGTTCCAGAAAGCATTAAAAGATCCGGAGGGTAAATATGGCGATTATTTTTATTTCCGTAAGGGAAAAGACGGCAATCCGCCAAGCAATTACCGGTCTTATTTTGGTGGAAGCGCATGGGAGAAAGTAGAAGGAACGGACTATTATTATCTTCATATGTTTGCAAAGGAACAGCCGGATCTGAACTGGAACAATCCAGAGGTATTAAATGAATTATATACCATGATCAACTGGTGGCTGGATAAGGGCGTTGCAGGCTTCCGTATCGATGCGATCATCAATATCAAGAAAGATCTGAGTTTTCCGGATTATGAGCCGGACGGACCGGATGGCATGACAGGAATCTTCCGTATGGTTGAGGGTGTTGACGGTGTCGGTGAGCTGTTAGAGGATCTGAAGAAGCATACATTTGCAAAGTACGATGCATTTACAGTTGCTGAAGTATTCAATATGAAGAAGGATGAGCTGGAAGAATTTATCGGTGACGACGGACATTTTTCAACGATGTTTGATTTCTCAGCGCATGAGATGACCTTTGGCGATCATGGCTGGTACGATGCGAAGAAGGTCGGATTTGACGATCTGAAAAAGGTGATCTTCCATGCACAGAAGGAATGTGAAGATGTTGGTTTCCTTGCAAATATTATAGAGAATCACGACGAGCCGAGAGGTGCGAGCCGTTATAG
>ERZ859738.485-NODE-485-length-26604-cov-2.703529_pt1 | contig 26604 bp, 18 predicted proteins | sample MGYA00510122_ERZ859738 | MGnify/ENA primary metagenome ERZ859738 (study PRJEB30046, sample SAMN00715139) | human gut metagenome | study: EMG produced TPA metagenomics assembly of the A metagenome-wide association study of gut microbiota in type 2...
TTGCGAACAGTGTTCGCCCCTACACATTATTTTAGCAAATACCGAATATAAATATCTCGGTGATGAACTTGTTTAAAATAAAGATAAAAAATACCACCTACGGCGTGTCGTTCAGTTTCTTTTTCGTCGTCGCACTTGTGTCTGTCTGCTCAGGTACGCAGGCGGATATGCTCTTTGTTACGCTTATGTGCTGCGCACTCCACGAACTGGGTCACCTCGTACTCATGACCGCTTTCGGAAGCTCACCGCAAGAAATTGTTGTCTACGGCGGCGGTATCCGCATTACTCCTGATAATAAACAGCTGTCTAAATACCACGAGCTTGCTGTGCTTTTCGCAGGGCCTGCCGTGAACTTTATGCTCTGCCTGCTAACATATCTAACAAATGGTGGTGGCTTTTTCTGTCAGGTGAATTTTCTGCTTGGTGCGCTGAACCTACTGCCATTTCGCTATTTTGACGGCGGCAGGATACTCGCCTTGCTTGCCAATGGCAAGGTCTGCGAGTTTTTCAGAGCGGTATTTATTCTGCTCTCAGCGGTAGCTATGATATATATGATACTTTACGGCACTGTCAGTATATCATTTGCCGCAACTTTCTGTTTTATCGTTCTCTCAGAAGTCATATATTAACACTTTGCTTATTGCTTTTGTAATAAATTTTTGGTATAATCAAAATTTGCACTTTTACTGTAGGGGCGAACAGTGTTCGCCCGTTTCACCTCACTTTGTGTATTGCTTTCGCTTTGCTGGGTGCGGTGAGATAGTACAGACATTCAATATCGGAGGATAAAACTTTGGAAGAATTAAAAAAGAAAATAGAAAAGCTGCTGCTTAAAGTGCAGCGTCCGTCAAGGTATATCGGCGGCGAGGTGGGCAGCGTGGTGAAGGATAAGGATAAGGTGGACGTGCGTTTTGCCTTCTGCTTTCCTGATACCTACGAGGTGGGTATGTCACACCTTGGCATGAAGATACTTTATGGTCTGAAAAATGCCCGTGAGAACTGGTGGTGCGAGCGTGTCTTTATGCCTGAAGAGGACTATAACAAGCTCATGCGTGAGAACGATATCCCACTTTACGCTCTTGAGAGCCTTGACCCTATAAAGGATTTTGACTTCATCGGCTTTACGCTCATGTATGAGCTTTCTTATAATAATGTATTGGAAATGCTCGACCTTGCAGGCGTGCCTGTGCTTGCAAAGGACAGAACTGAGCTTACACCACTTGTTATCGCAGGCGGTCCGTGTGCCTGCAATCCTGAGCCTATGGCTGACTTTTTCGACCTGTTCATACTTGGCGAGGGTGAGGAAGTCAACGTGGAGCTTCTTGAACTTTATGAGAGAATGAAGCCTTTGAAGCCTACTAAGCAGGAGTTTCTAAGAGAAGCCGCAAAGCTTGAGGGCGTTTATGTTCCGTCTTTCTATGATGTGGATTACAATGAGGACGGTACTGTGAAGTCTATCACGCCAAACGTTCCTGAGGCACCTGCCAGGGTGAAAAAGCGTGTTATAAAGGATTTTGATAAGGTATATTACCCAGAGGGCTTTGTTGTGCCGTTCACTCAGATAGTCCATGACAGAGCGGTGGTTGAGGTACTGAGAGGGTGCATAAGAGGCTGTCGATTCTGTCAGGCAGGCTTTATCTACCGACCTTTCAGAGAGAAAAGCATCGACACCATAAAGAACGAAACAAAGTCCCTTTGTGAGCAGACAGGCTATGAGGAAGTGTCTTTGTCGTCTTTGTCTACCAGCGATTACACAGAGATTAACAAGCTTTTGGAAAATCTTGTGGAATACACTGACGGAGAGCAGATAAACCTTTCACTGCCTTCGCTGCGAATAGACAATTTCAGTGAAGAGCTTTTGGAGAAAATAAAGTCCGTAAGAAAAAGCGGTCTGACCTTTGCTCCGGAAGCAGGCACACAAAGGCTTCGTGACGTAATAAACAAAAACATAACCGAAGAGGAGATAATGCGTACCTGCCGCACTGCCTTTGAGGGTGGTTACAGCACCGTAAAGCTTTATTTCATGCTTGGTCTGCCAGAGGAAACCCTTGAGGACGTTGAGGGTATCGCAAAGCTTGCGCAGAAAGTCCTTGACCTTTATTACGAAACACCAAAAGAAAAGCGTGGCAAGAGCGTGCAGATATCAGTTTCTACTGCAACGTTCGTACCAAAGCCTTTTACTCCGTTCGAGTTTGAACCGCAGGCAACTCCCGAGGAGATAAAAGAGAAGCAGGAACACCTTTTCAAAAGTCTTACAAGCCGTAAGATACGCCTTAGCACTCACCAATCCTATACATCTATATTGGAAGCAGTTCTTGCAAGAGGCGACAGACGTCTTGGCAAGGCGATATACACCGCATGGAAAAAAGGCTGTTATCTTGACGGCTGGGACGAGCATTTCAAGGCTGACAAGTGGCAGGAAGCATTTGAGGAGTGCGGGCTTGATACAAGCTTCTATGCTCACCGCAGACGTTCTTATGACGAGATAGCGCCGTGGTCGCACCTTGATTATCTTGTGAGCCACGAGTTTTTCGTTCGTGAGAACAAGAAAGCACATCAGGCAGTGACTACACGAAACTGCAAAGAGGGCTGTTCAGGCTGTGGCATAAAATGCGAATACGGAGGTGTTTACTGTGGCAAACGCTGAGCCGAAGAATGTAAATCTCCGTTTGGAGAGATTTGAATACAGAGCGGTATTTTCCAAAACAGGCAGGGCGAAATACATTTCCCACCTTGACCTTATGAGAGCCTTTCAGCGAGTGTTCAAAAGGGCGCACCTGCCTATATGGCACACTCAGGGCTTCAACCCCCATGTGTATATAATGTTCCCGCTTGCATTGCCCCTTGGCACTGACAGCAGGGTAGAGATAATGGACTTTGCTCTCACTGAGGATATCCCATACAACGAGGTCTTGGAGCGAATGAATGCACAAACGCCTGTTGGTCTGGAGATAGTGAGCGTTTCAAAGCCTGAGCATAAGCATACCGACATTACAGCGGCGGAGTATGTGGCAAGGCTGAAAACAGATAAGAGCGTACATGAAGTGGCGGAGCTTTTCGGCAAGTTCATAGCACTTGACAAGATAGAGATAGAAAAGCGAACCAAGAAAAAGACTATCAATCTTGTGGATATAAAGCCGCATATCACAGTGCTTGACAGCAAAGAGCTAGAGGACAGCTTTGAGGTGACATTAAAGCTGCCCTGCGGAAGCTCATTCAATCTTAATGTGAACGTAGTCATAGACACGTTCTGTGAGCGTTATGGTATAGAAATATCGGAAATTTATACAGAACGTACAAAAATACTCATGGCAAACGGTGAAAATTTTATATAAATATCCTTGCAAAAGGTTTTGAGATGTGGTATAATATTAAAGCATTTGAATTACCGTCGGTTCTTCCGACGAGAGTTAATGCCACGCCTTTGAACGAAAGGCACGACATTAAAGCGGGCAGTCCTCTGGCTTTGCAGCGATAGCTGCCATAAAGCGAATGAATGTCTGAAAATATTAAGGAGGAATTTAAAGTGGACGCTTTAAAGCAGATTTCTAATTCAAGCCTTAAATCCGAGGCACCTGTTATCAACGTTGGTGATACAGTAAAGGTACACGTAAGAATTACAGAGGGTGACAAGTCCAGAATCCAGGTATTCGAGGGCACAGTTATCGCTAAGAAGCACGGTGGAATCCACGAGACATTCACAGTTCGTAGAGTAGCTCACGGCTGTGGAATCGAGAGAGTTTTCCCTGTTCATTCACCTGTAGTTGAAAAGGTAGAGGTTGTACGCAGCGGTAAGGTTCGCCGTGCTAAGCTCTATTATCTCCGTGACAGAGTTGGTAAGGCAGCTAAGGTCAAGGAAGCTATCAGATAATTCTTTCTATAAAAACGAGTCGGCTTTGGTCGGCTCTTTTTTTATATCCACGACTGAGTTGTTCGCACGATATACGGTAGGGGCGAACAGCGTTCGCCCGCATATATCGCCCGACAATTTTATGATATTCGTACATTCGTTATATTTTCACAAACCATGTAGGGCGTCGTCCCCTACAGTTCTGAATTTGTACAAGTTCTGAGCATGGGCGAACACTGTTCGCCCCTACAGATTATTTGGGATAGTTTGTCTTGCCGCAAAATCACATGACATTTCACCGTCACATTGCACAAAATATCAGCACATGATTTGTGCAAACAAATGATTTATATTTTAATTTGGCAACATTTCTGCAATTGTTGCATTTTTTATGCAACAAAACGCCCTTTTTTCTGGATAAGTAGAGGGGGATAATTGCCCCCGATCCACAGAGAAAGGACGATAAAAATGGCAAAGAATTTTCACACAGACAACAAAGCGTTCATGCTTTACAAAGACTGGGAGGACATTTTTCAGGCGCTTGACAGCAGGGAAGAGATAGGCGAGCTTGTCATGGCGCTGTTTGCTTATGCAAAGAGGGGAGAAACTCCAAAACTGTCAGGAGGAACAAAGATAGCGTTTCTTATGATGAGGGCCGCTATCGAGCGTGACGGCATTGCATGGGAAGAGATGTGCGCTCAAAGGAGCGAGTGCGGTAAAAAGGGCGGCAGACCTAAAAAGTCTGATGAGTCAGGGAATACTGATGAAAAAGCTGAGCAGACAGCTGCATCAGCAGATAATGCAGAAGAAAAACCTCAGGGTATAAATGATACCGCAGAAAAACCAAAAGCTTTTTCACAAACCAAAAGGTTTTCAGAAAAAGCAAAAAAAGCTGATAAAGATATAGATATAGATATAGATAAAGACAAAGATACAGATATAGATATAGATACAGATATAGACAAAGATAAAGATAAAGATAAAGCTATAGATAAAGAGAAAAAGAAAGACGCAGGGACAGCGGAGTCTGTCGTCAGGTCTTTCGGCACACACAAAAATATAATGCTCACATCAGAGCAGTATAACGAGCTTGAAAGCAGGTGTCGGTCTGTCGGTCTGTCTTTAGAGAGCTATATATCTAAATTATCTCAATGGCTGTTTTCCAAGGGAAAGCACTGTACAGACCCATACCGCATAATCTCAGGCTGGCTTGACAATGATTCAAAGAGAAAGACTGCGGCAAAGCCCAAGAACAAACAAGGCTGCGATCTGTCGTGGTATGATGACTTTGCCATGAATGTTGATCTGTCAAAGTTCCTGTAGGGGGGTGTTTTGCTGTACTTGCCATATCTGCACGATGTATGTGTAGGGGCGAACGCTGTTCGCCTGTCGAAGTAGCAAACCCTGATTATTACATTGTTCGGTAGATGTAATAACTATCCCACCGCATCTACAATTCAGAATTATGGCAAATTCTGAGCACGGGCGAACACTGTTCGCCCCTACAGATTATTCGGGAGAGTTTGTCATGCCACAAAATCGCTACGCTCGGTGCAGGGGGCACAACTTTGGTCAGCTTTGCTCATTCCTCATTTCTCACTCCTCATTCCTCACTCCTCACTCCTCACTCCCCACTTAATACCGCTCCCCTCTTGCAATCTCCCACACTTTAGGTTATAATATCACTATAGTAATAATTTCAGGAGGACGTAACATGAATAGATCATATGACGAATACAACTATACCCTCTCAAAGCGTGAACTGGAAGAGCTTAAATTCTTATTCATCTCTGATGATGTGGACTACAACGACACCGACAGCAACGGACTTACTTTCCTGCTCACTGCGATCGAAAGTGCAGACCTCGTGGAGCAGGATGGTGTTCTCAAGCCTGACAAGCGAAGTGTTGATTTCATCAAATGGCTCATCGCTCAAGGCTCAGATGTGAACTTCCCTGCTGACAAAAAGCCTTTACAATATGCTATCAAATGTGAAGAGGAGATATCTCGCCGTAAAGGCAAAGCCTGCGATATGTCAGAAATTCTTCTGCTTCTCCGTGAAAGCGGTGCTGACAGCACCGGTCTTGACGAGCTTATTGACGGAGGATTCTCCGCTCGTGTGAAGCTCTGAGGTATAGCATGAGAGAATTTATAATAAATCAGAATGACGCAGGTCAGCGTGTTGACAAGTTTCTAACAAAGGCTGTGCCGAAGCTGCCTAAAAATCTGCTGTACAAATATCTGCGCCTAAAGCGTATCAAGGTCAACGGCAAACGCTGTGAGATATCCACACGGCTTGCTTGCGGTGACGTTATGCAGCTTTACATCAATGACGAATTTTTCGAGGGCGAAGTTGCTGACAGACCTGCTTTTCTCAGTGCGCCAACGTCTTTGAATATTATTTACGAGGATGAGAATATTATCCTTTGCGACAAAAAGTGCGGACTTGTGGTACATGAGGACGAAAGCGGTTCGGCGGACACGCTCATAAACAGGATACAGCACTATCTTTATGAAAAGGGTGAATATCGTCCTGAGGAGGAGCTGTCTTTTGCTCCTGCCCTTTGCAACAGGATCGACCGCAACACAGGGGGCATTGTAATATGTGCGAAAAATGCTGAAAGTTTGCGTGTGCTTAATCAGAAAGTTAAAGACAGAGAACTTGAAAAGCTTTATCTTTGCGTGACCGTTGGCATACCGAAGGAAAAGTCTGCTCGGCTCACGGCTTATCATCAAAAGGACGAGGCAACAAAGACTGTCAGGGTATCTGACAAGAAATTTGAGGGCAGCCGCACCATGATAACCTCTTATCGTGTGCTTGCGGAAAACAAGGCTGATGATCTTGCACTTCTTGAAGTTGACCTCATCACAGGCAGGACGCATCAGATAAGGGCGCACCTTGCTCACATTGGCTATCCACTTCTCGGCGACGGCAAATACGGAATAAATAAAGTCAACCGTGCATACAATGTGAAAACGCAGGCACTTTATTCGTACAAGCTCACGTTTAAATTCACCACTGATGCAGGTATACTTGAATATCTGAACGGCAAGAGCTTTCAGGTTAAAGACGTATGGTTTTGCGAAAAATTCTTCGGATATAAGCTCTGATATTTCGTTAAATCGCACTATTTCGACACTGTGGATTTGTCATATACGACAAAATAATATAATTTTCGTGCAAATTTTGTGTAAATTGTTCAAAAGTGCTTGCAAATGTATATAAAATATGTTATAATTATTTAGTCAAATTTAACGGCTGTACTATATATACAGAAAATGACAGATATATTTTATAGATTTGGAGGAACAAAGGTATGACAGGAGATCTGCATTGTCACACAACGCTGTCTGACGGCTCGCTTGGTATAGAAGAGGTCATTGTTCAGGCAAAAAGAATGGGACTTGATTTTCTTGCGATAACAGACCATGACACTCTTTCATCATCAAGCAGAGCGCAAATACTTGGCGAACGTTATGGGGTCAAGGTCATTCCTGCGGTAGAGCTTTCAGCATGGGACAAGAAGCGCAATTCAAAAGTACACATTCTGTGCTATGCACCGCAGAAACCTGACAGGCTGGAGGGTCTTTGCCTGAAGTCATGCCAGATAAGAAAAGACTGTGCAAAAGAAATGATAGAAAAGGTAATGGCGAGATATCCTATTCCTGCCGATGCTGTACTGCACTACACAAAAAGCTCAAAGAGCATTTTTAAACAGCATATCATGAGAGCATTGGTAAATTACGGCTATGCCACTGAGCTTTACGGCTCTGTGAACGACAAGCTGTTTGCTTATCCAAACGGCGAATGTCTTGTGACCCGTGAATATCCTGACGTAAACTTTGTGCTTGACCTTATCCACTCCGCAAAGGGCATTGCTGTTATGGCACACCCTGTTATGTTCAACAACACCGAGCTGCTTCTTGAACTTATCGAGGTAGGAAAGCTTGACGGAATTGAAGCTTATCATTACTCTGCTACTCCAACTCAACAGCAGAAGCTTGTGGATATCGCAAAAGAGCATGACCTGATAGTGACTGGCGGCTCTGACTTCCATGGTCTGTATAATGAGACTATGACACATATCGGAAGCATGACCACTGATAAGGAAAATCTTGACAAGCTGTTCAGGCTCATTCATATAAATTCACAAAAAGCTAACAAAGCGGCTGTGAAAACAGAGAAATAATATGGTATAATAAAGGGACATTATCATGCGGTAATGTTCCTTTAATGCGTAAAATAGAGAGGACTGTATAAAATGAACGTAATGGAAGAATCACTACAGAAACACAGAGAATGGAAAGGCAAGATAGAGGTCTGCTCGAGAGCAAAGGTAAACAATGCCAAAGACCTTACTCTCGCATATACTCCGGGCGTTGCTCAGCCTTGCCTTGAGATACAGAAAGATCCCGACCTTTCATATGAGCTTACAAGACGTGCAAATCTTGTGGCTGTTATAACAGACGGCTCTGCTGTGCTTGGTCTTGGCAATATTGGCGGTCTGGCAGGTATGCCTGTTATGGAGGGAAAATGCGCACTTTTCAAGGAGTTCGCAGACGTTGACGCTTTTCCACTTTGCATAAAGTCCAATGACGTTGACGAAATAGTAAACACTATCGCTATGATATCAGACAGCTTCGGCGGAATAAATCTTGAAGATATTGCCGCTCCAAGGTGCTTTGAGATAGAGGCTAAGCTCAAAGAGAAAGTTGATATCCCTGTTTTCCATGACGATCAGCACGGAACTGCTATCGTTGTCGGTGCGGCACTTATGAACGCCTGCAAGGTAGCAAACAAGAAGATAGAGGATATCACGCTTGTTATAAACGGCGCAGGTGCAGCCGGCTGTGCTATCGGAAAGCTTTTGCTTTCTCTTGGTATCGGCAATCTTATCATGGTAGACCGTGAGGGAATAATCTGCGAGGGCGACAATTATCTTAACGAGGCTCACGCTGAAATGGCTAAGGTCACAAACAAGAACAAGCTTCACGGCTCTCTTGCCGATGCACTCAAGGGTGCCGACGCTTTCGTAGGTGTTTCCAAGCCAAAGCTTGTGACCGCTGAAATGGTTAAATCCATGAATGACAAGCCTATACTTTTCGCAATGGCTAACCCGACTCCTGAGATAATGCCTGACGAAGCAAAGGCGGCAGGTGCGTTTATCGTTGGCACAGGACGTTCAGACTTCCCTAACCAGATAAACAACGTTATCGCTTTCCCTGGAATTTTCAAGGGTGCGCTTGCAGTGAGGGCTTCTGACATCAACGAGGAAATGAAAATGGCCGCAGCAAAGGCTATCGCAGGCTGTGTGCCTGAGGACAAGCTCAATGCGGAATTTATTCTGCCGAACTCTTTTGACAGATCTGTACCGGTCGCCGTGGCTGAAGCTGTGGCAAAGGCTGCAAGAGAAACAGGCGTAGCAAGAATTTAGGAGGTTTTTCAAATGGCAACTATCAGCTACACTCCAAAGGGAGTATGTTCAAGAAAAATAGATATCGAAGTAGAGGACGGTATCGTAAAGAAAGTGCATTTCACAGGCGGCTGTAACGGCAACACACAGGGTGTTTCAAAGCTTGTTGAGGGCATGAAGGTTCAAGACGTTATTGACAGACTTGAGGGTATCGACTGCAACGGACGCGGCACATCATGTCCTGCTCAGCTCGCTGAGGCTTTGAAGTCTGCACTCTAAGCTTTCATACTGAACATTACACGGATATAATAACGGGCGAACACTGTTCGCCCCTACAAAAGAAAACGGACTGCATTTTGCTTGCAGTCCGTTTTTTTGTACATATTCTAATTTTCTTTCGCTGCGCTTTGAGTGAAACTCATTGAAACAAATCCCGTTCCATTCACCGTAATATCGGTATGATTACCGTCAGACCACTGCTCTGCACCGTTTATGCCGTTCGTTCGATAGAACTGAATGTCATATTGATTTTTCTCGGCAGAATCGACTTTCATAGTTGCAGTGGCAATTTTTGTATTTACATCTGTAGAAACATTCAGGCTGTAAGTGTTTTTAAACCATGTGCTGATATCAACATATTTTGTGTTCCATGTCAGGGTGACAGTACCCTCGCCACTGCCTGACAGGCGATAGTTGAAGCCGTCAAGATCTTTAGGCGAGGCGGCGTTGTCGATGAATGTGCCTGTCCATGTTGCTGATGTGTTATCATTTATATAGATAACGCCAAGCTTTGCGGAGAGCGTTTTCAACTCTGCCTGATCTGTAGGTGCGGCTGTCACTTTCATGTATATATCAGACTTTGTGAGCTGTGACTTATCAAAGGTCAGCACAAATTCATGCTTGTTGAAATCATCTGATTTAAGCACAAGTGAAGAGAATACAATTTTTGAATTACCTTCAAAAGTCTTTTTTTCGCCGTTATATTCAACTGAGTATTTTGCAGTTTCTTCTCCGGTAACAGCATTTCCGTCGCTGTCCACAAGCTCAACTGTAATGGTGTATGTGATATCCTTATCATTGTGCTTTATCATTGTTTGCGGATAGTTGCATACATTGACTGTCACACAAGGCGAGTTTTCCATACTGCTAAATGTTATCGTCCTTGGAAGATCATTTTCATCTGTTGTAAGATAATTAGATGAAAACAGCATACCAGCTCCCTTTTGTGTGGACACAACTCGCTTTACACTTGAAACGCTGGTATAAGCCGCCAAAACGCCAACAGTGCTGAGTGCGGCTGCCGCAAAAGCTATCCATATTGCAAGCCACGATCTTTTAAGCTTTTTTATAAATTTGTCTTTCATAGCTGCCGCCCTCCTTTCTGTCCGGTGATATATTACTTTCTTTGAACTGTCAGGTAGACCATATCAGTTTCTTTATTGTTTTGGACTTTATCATTCCATTTTACTCTGATTATAAAATAATCGCAAAATGGGTTTTCTGCATCATTTACACTTAGACCATCAGACTGCCAATAAAGTGCTTCGGCATTTTTCTGAACATTGCTATAAGTGTCATAAGACTTTTCGTGAAGTGTGCTGTCAGCAAGTATCTCCGAGCCTTGCTGATTGAGATAATGTCCCGAGATCTTATTGCCGTCTATTTTGTAATAAAACGTTTTATTCTCTTCATCAGATACATAAACTACAGTATCATTATTTTTATCAGCTTCCGGCACGTCTTTCGCACGGTATATCTCATACTCAAAAGGGATATTCGTTGTATGTGCAAGCTGTATTTGATATTGTTGCACATCTGCCCCGCCTATGCCGAAAACAAAGTCTTTATAACTGCCGTCCTCAACGTCAATATCTGCCATTTCAAGATTTGCCACAGATTCTTTATTGCCTGCGGTGATATAAAGCTGAGTAGGAGCATTTATTTTTGTTGTAAGAGCAATAGAACGTTTGTGAGTAAACCACGCATAAACAGGCAGTGCCACAAGCAGTACCGCCGAGAGAGATACTGCTATGACCAGCTGGAGCTTCTTCTTTTTTTCTAATTTTCTGAATTTTCCAAAAATGCTTTTTGTCATAATTTTCTCCTGAAAATGCCTGCTTATTATTAGTTTATAAAGCCTGTTTCTATTTTTGCGTTTGTGTAAACAACATAGTCGCTTGCGGTAGTTCCATTAACAACTGAGTTGTTGTCATTAAGCAATACTGCGGTAAGCTCAACTCTGTAGTTTGCATAGGTAAGTCCCTGCTCCTCAAAAGCCTTGCCTGTTTTTACTGTAAATTTCGTAACGGCTGTGTTTTGTTCTTCGCCATTATAGTCAGTGGTAAAAACGCACTCCTTGCCATTCAGACCGCTGCTTGATGTGGCGTTTTCCAAAGTAAAGCTACTGAGATATTTACTAATATCGTTTGTCTGCTTATAATCGCCGCTATTGTCCTTCACATACAACCTCATTGTATACTGTATTTTTTTGCCACTATCCTTTGTTGATCGACTCAAAGCAGACAGATCATAGATAGCATTTGCTGTTATTGCCATTTCTTCTGTAGTCATATCTTTGGCATTGATACCAAGCTGCGAAAATGGTGAATCCTTCGACTCAAGAACCGTTGACTCTGCAACGTTATAGTTTAGCTGTGCCACCGTCATTGCCTTTCTATAGTAGCGTCTGGCAGGCATATCTCCACTTTTAGAGATAGAGCTGTTCTCAATATTGTTCTGGCTATATGCAACATAAGACGCCGCATTTACTCCTATACCGGTTTTTGTATCCCCGTCCTTACGCTCAGGAAACTGATCTATGATCCCTGCAGTACCATAAGTTAAGCTGATATCAGCCTTGACAGTTATAGAGCCATTTGTGTCACTATTGATATAATTGTAGACCGAATCGGGATACATCAGCATATAGCTGTCTTTAGCTTCTGAAAGTGTCTCAGTCTTGCTTATTTTTGCGTTTGATAACTCTGTGTCTGAACTGTCTAAAATGCTGTAATCAACACTCACCGATGTTCCTGCAATGATCCTTGCATTAGCTGCTGCATCTTTTTCATCAAAGTTCTTCATAGAGAATTTAAAAGCCTGATACATATTGAAATCGTCACTTTTATAGCCATTAAATGTATCTCTAAGGCTCTGATCGATGCTTATCTTTGAAGTCATTGTGGCATGGACAAAGTTATTTGACGCTGTTATCTCCTCTGGGTCATGAGCCGTCACACTTACTAGCTGTGTAAAAAAGTTTGCAATAACATATGCGCCAGTGTCATTATTTGTCACTTGGACAAGGTTTGTAGGAATATTGCCATTGAGTTTTCTTGGCTTATTACCGCTATAATAATTCACAAAGTTCTTGATGACCTTTTTTGAACCTTCATTTTCCGGAATGATGATAGTGAGATAATAGCTTTCGCTTATTATCATTTCGTCATTAGCATTTTTCGGTGTATCACTGTTCGCTGAAACAGTTATCTTATAAGTGCCTGTTTCACCCTCGCCGGCAGGTCTATAATACTTGCCGTCGCTTGTTTTTACAGTAGCTGTAGCTTCATCCGCTTCAACAAGTGTTCCGACAGATGATTCTTTAGCTGTTACCGACGCATATCTTAACAGTACATCATTCATTGTGACCGGTTTAAAGCCACTTATATTTGTCAAGTCAAGCTCACCGGTTGTTTTATTAAACTTAGCATCACTTGCGGTAGAATGATAAGTCTTGTCATTGTTATTTGCATCAACAAGAGTTAGCTTTGTATCATCGGTAAGCACACCACTGTCAGTGGCATTATCACCAATAAGGTAAAGCTTTTTATCAAAGCTCCAAAGCAGACTGTCACCGTTATTGAGCATTTTTTCCCATTCGTTAGCGGATTTGTAATAGGAATACTTAAAATAAGTAGTAACAGGTGCATCAAAGCTCTCAAAAGCAAGCTTTGTTTTATCCGTATAGTGAGAATGGTTATAGTCTGTGCCTGAGATAACGTAAGATTGGAAGCTGAAATCAAGCACCTTTCTTACAAAAACAGGAATATGAAGTCTAAGAGCAGTTTTACCGCTTCCCGTTGGGTCGGTATAATCGAGAGTAATGACAGTAAATCTGTTTGTGCCGTCATTGTCATACTGACCGTCTGTGACCTTGAAATATCCTGTCTTGCTGTTAAACGTAAGAGTGCTTTTGTCTGATTTTTTTAAACTTCCGTTATCATACACATAAGTCGCTGTGCTGACATTCATAAGGTCTGTTGTTTTCAGCTTATTTGAACTGCTGTCTAAAACATCATAATTTGTCAGAACTGAGATATACTTTGCGAGCATTTGTGTGATATTTAACGATGAGTTATCATCTATAAGCAAAACTGGAAGATCGTTTAGCTCCTGAACATCAAGCTCAGAGGCCTGCTTGAATGTTGTAAGCTTTGAATTACCCAGATCCTCTGCATATGTCTTTATGGTACTGTTTATGCCATAGGATTTTTTGGTTGTGCCATTCGTATAAGAAGCAGCGTCACTGATGATAGTCTGCATATTTCCGCCAACAAGATCGCCTGTGAAAATTTTATCACCAGCGGTTTTGCTTGGATTTATGTTGACATAAGGTGAATAAATATCAACGTGCGTGCCGCTTCCCTCACCGATATTATGGGTATTATCCTGAGTACCGTTGTAGTCGGAGTGAACTGCGATAAAGTTGGTAGGTATCTGTGAAGCATAATACTGTATATCAGGTAAACAATTCGTGTTATTTACCGATACTCCAATAAATTCAGATGATAGATTTTTATATTTGTTCCAACCTATCAGGTTAGAAACAGACACACTGTTGTTGCCTTTTATATAGCTTAATTTATTTATGAGAATATCATAAGCATAAGTGCTGCCGCCGTCATTATGACCGATCACACCGCCTGCGCCTGCACCATTGGACTTATCTTCTGCTGACAGCTTAACATTATTGACTTCACAATCAGTTATCTTCAGATCACCGCTTGTTTTAATGCCAACATAACCTCCGATACCTGCATCACCAGTTTTAGCGGTTGGTATACCTATGGTTGCATTTTTTACAGCAGACTTTGATATGGTCACAGCCGCATTCTGTGTGCCGACCATTCCGCCTGAGCTTGCATAACCATAGACGCCGCAGGCTGATGTGTCAGACGTTCCGCCATAATAACAGTTCTCATTGACAGACAACTGTTTTTTGTTTATTCCAACGAATCCGCCGGCATTACTTCCATAAACATCGACGCTGACGCTTGTGTTTTCTATTGTGCATACTTCGTTGGACAATCCTATAAGACCACCCTCGTTCATTGTCAGGGTAGCAAGGGGTTTATTGTCTTTTTTTGAGCCGATAAAGCTGTCTTTATTATAAGGTGTAAGCTGAACATTGCTTATTGTCGTTTTGATATTTGCAGAGCCTACGATTCCACCTACGCCAAACCAAGTACCTGTGCCTTTATCAAGATTAGCAAATTCAACTTTATTAATTGTTATCTTGGAATCCTTAACATTAAATTCGCTGCCTTTCTGAGAATTTCCCACAAGACCGCCTGTTTCAAATCCGCCATACACATATATGCCGCTGTTTTCAGACTTAACGCCACTTATATTGATATTATTTGTTGACTTTCCTATAAGTCCTCCCACAGTATATGCGCCAGATACCTCAAGATCATTCAAGGCTATTCCGCTAAACTTGCATTGACCCTGTACTCCGCCAACAATACCACCTGTAGAAAGGTCTTCATTAACATACGATTTTCCGTCGTTGTTATACGTCTTAACGCTGATCTTGCCGGAAAGATTAAGACTATCCACAGTTAGAGCATACGTTGAACAGTTTATCAGCCCAACTCCTTTCACTTTGTCGAATGCGGTACGATACTTATAGTTATCCACATTTTCAAACTCAACAGTGTTAGCGCTACCGCCCTTGTTATCTGTTATTTTCACAGCATAGGCTTTTATATCTGTATCGAGCTTTATAGTCTTATCATTTCCCTGGATAGCTGTCAAAGACAAAGTATATCCACAGTCAATGCCGCCCAGGTTACTATCTGCTGCATCAAACAACTGATTTATTCCACGAAAACCTGTGTCGGTAAGGTCATAGGTTTCATTTCCTGTGAGCTTAACAGTAAATTTCTTACTTTGATCGTGTGCCCACTTTGCTTCATAAAGATTTCCACTTGGCTTTGTATATTTTTTTAGCATTACAGACACTTTATTTTCAAATACTTTGCCATTATTTGATTCAAGTCTTTGATAATCTGAGATCGCAGTTTTGTAATCTTTATCATCAGAAGTCAATGTAGCTGTGCCAACTTTTGAATAGTCTGCATTTCGGGTAAAAGTATAGTGACCATAGCCGCAAGTATTGTTTTTACGGTCTGTATATCCCATACCGGACTGTGATATGACAGACAGCATAAACAACGCCTGTGCATTAGGTACTTCAATAGTATTGGTCGTGCCGGCAATAACATTTAATTTCTCAGCATCATTAAGCTCGCTCTTGAACTGCGTTATGAGATAATTTTTCCTGCCATTGTCAAGGTTAGTTGACTTACCGAACTTTGTTCCCTCTTCGATAGCAAAGCCGTTTACAACTCTGCCTATATATGGATTGATAAAGAGGTTGGTAGCTGCGTTTTCGTCCACTGCCTCAGTATTGTTGGTTGTAAGCGCACTATCTTTTGCAACGTTGCCCATATTTCTGAAAATAACTCCGCCGTAAACGATAGCGCCAACATATCCGCCTGCAGTAATAAGATGTTTTTGGTTGTTATCGTTATTGGCAAATGTTATACTAGGGTTTGTTACCTTGACATTATCAATGATATTATCTCCGCCAAACACAACGCCCATAACACCGCCGTAATACTCCGTCTTTCCGGTACTGTAGTTTAATTTATTTTTATTGTTTTTTGAAAGCGTTACTTCTTTGGTATATTTTATATTGATATCTTTTACAACACTTCCGCTGCTGAACCTGATGAGAGGGCTTGCAGAATTATTGGTGATAGTTGGATATGTTCCGTCGGATCTCTGCTGTCCAACTATAACGCCCCTGAAAACGTAACTGTTTGATGTTCCGCCAAGACCTGCAAAAGAACTGCCGAGAACTATATCATCATCTATCTTGTAATAAGCTTCGCAAAGATATTTGATAAGGTTATCTTTTGAAACTTTTTTCTTTCCGCTTACAAAATTGCCTGTTCCATCATAAGTATAAGTTTCATGCTTGTTGCCTTTGCAAAAAGCACTATTAGCATCAACAGTCGCCTTATCAGCAGAAGCGTTTGCATTATAGTTTACTTCCCAGCCATTTGTAGGTGCGGCTGTACTGATAACTCGTGCGACCTCTGCAAGTGTAGAAGCGTCAAGGATATATGGATCAGAGTATGTTCCGCAGCCCTTTATAAGATATGGTCGCTCAAGGTTTACGTCTATCTCATCATAGTTTTGAGTGGTATCATACGATTTAGCAACATATGGCTTGTAATTAGTAAAGCTATATTCCTCTGTTGCGTTATTTTGGTCAGGGGAAGTATACCTGTCATCACTACTCCAATCACCATGATATTTATTCTGCCTGCTCTTTCCGTCATTGTCAACATTCTTAATGGTTTCAGACACTTCTTTTCCGTAGGTTACATTATGCTTTGCTTCTGTTCCCCAATCTTCTTCCCATTTATAGTTGTATATTGCAGAAGAGCCTGCTCCGTCAGAATGCTGAAAGCTTTCAAGCAAAGTAGCATTTTTGAAAATTGAATTTTTATTACTTGCGTCAAGCTTTATATTTGAGAAAGTCAGAGATATATTTTGACCCTTTTCGCTTCCTACATTGCCTATAAGGCTTGTTGCGGCGTAATTCTGTCCGCCTTTGTTATATTGCTCAGCGGTCATACTGTGTTTTTTCTGTGACACATTCTGTATAGTGATCTCTGTCATGTTGCCTATCTTATTTATAAGCAAAGGAGCATAGTCGCTTATATTTTCACCGTCATTCACATACAGATCATCAAGAACGATACTGCCGGTAATTTTGACAGATTTCTTTGTAGTATTGGTGTCGTCAGCAACCGAGCCGCAAACCAATGCACCTGAACCACCATTCACTTTACCGATATTTCCCTTAAAGGTCAGTTTACCACTTATGGTAACAGCTCCATTTTCATTTCTGAAAAGTCCGCACTGCATCATGTAATGTTGATTATGTACATTATTTAAGCTTGTTCCATCCATGCCGTCAGTTGTGCGGGCATAATTGTCACTATTACTGCTTGATACCATTTCAGACTGATTAAAGCCATTATTTTCAAAAGTAATAGTTGAATTTGATTTTATATTACAACCATTTGTATCAACAGGATAAAATGAATATCCTGTCAAATCTATTTCTGGATCTGTTGGAAAATCTATATTTGTGCTATTAATATAATTTTTTATATTATTTGCCGCAAAAACTCTTGCACTCCATACAGTAGCCCTAGCTCCGCCTGTGATGGCTTTACCGTTTTTATATACATCAAGGTTATAATAATATCTTGCCCAAGAATTATTTTTCCAAACAGCACCATTATTTGTTGTTTGATTTTGATAGGTATTGCAGTTCTTTCCGTCCATATACAGCAAACGTTCATTTTTATCATTAACAGCAGGAATTGAAATTATGGCTTGACGATTGCAAACAGGACTATTTGAAGCATAAATACTACAACGAGCTATCTCATCAAAATACAAATAGTCTTTATTTATATTTATCGTAGTATTTTTTGAGATCTTATATCCATCAGGGTCAGTAAGTTCAAAATAAGTTGCATTAACGGCACATGTAGGGTAATAAAAACCTGATCCATCAGAATAATTAAATGTATATGGATCATAATTTCTTCCAAATAAGGTGGAAGCAAGCATACCGAAATTTTTACATTTTTTTGCTGTCACTGTCACACTGTCAAAGCTAACCTTTTTTATGCTCCAATAACCTGTTGTGGAAAGTACAAGACCGCCTATCTCATTACTATCAGATGTTATAGTAGAATTAGATACAATTATTTTATCCAGCGTTACTTCAACATTATACCAGTTATGACCAATAAACCCACCGCTTGTGCTTCCGCTGATTTTAGTGGAAGTTTTTATATTAAGAGTATTTACACTAACACTTTGTATTTTCACAATATTAGGAGATGATGATATAGTCGAACCTATCTCGGCAATAAGTCCACCAACCCTGGCATTAGCACTGCCTGTTATAGGACCTGTGTGTTTGTCAGTTATCTTTCCGCCAACAGTGACATTATCAAATTTAATACCAGTTATAGGCTTTGATTTAACAGCACCTACCATTCCGATAACTCCGCCAAGACAAGTACAATCTACCTTTGTTGTGCTATTATTGTATGTAAGATTTGCTGTTACAGCAGAATTAGTGAATGAAACTTCGCTTGTGGCGTCAGCAACATATCCAACCAGACCTCCGACAAAATTCGTATACGCACCACTTGGGGCTGCGGTCACATCAGCGGTCACGCTGTCAATAGTCAAAGCTCCGCTGTTGTATGCAGATACAGAACCAATATAACAAGCGTCACCGTCCGAAGCATTATCGCCAACAATATTTAAGTTTGAAACAAGCTTTAAATTGCTTATTTTTGCACCGCTTGTCTTTGCAAAAAGTCCATTATGAGTATGGAAAACTATCTTATCATTTTCTGTTCCCACTGTCATGGTAAGTTTATGACTATTGCCATTCAGAGTGCCTGTGAATGTATCCTCACCATTATCACGCATAAAGCCGGTTAGACCTGTGTCGCTTATATCAACATCTGCACTAAGAGTAAAATTCGCCTTAAGTATTGCTGTTTTATCTATAGAATTTTCGCTATACTTAACAAAATCATTGCTATCATGCTGCATTATCAAAGCCGCACGGGCAAAATCTGCTCTATTGCTTATGGTTATATTGTTATTAGGAAATCCATTTATTGTAACAGTATGCCCTGATCCATCAAAAGACAGAACACCGTCAGAACTCTCAAACAGATCGGAATCGTTAAGTCAAAGCACTCCACCCCAATCCATATCGTCTATGACTTTTGAAGTTGTCCTTGTAAATGACCAGCTGCTTAAGCTATAGATCAAAGCATTGCCTCTATTTCCTACTATCTGACATCCGTTTTTGTTAGGGTCTTTAGGATAAAAGCCTGAAAGGTCTGTTTCACCGCCAAGCCTTACAACGCCATTTTTATTAAATTTGCCAACAATGCCACCTACGCTCTGGTTTGCAGAAACATCAGCTGCCGTAACTGTGACATTGCCGCCAACATCAATAAAAGCCTGATCTGCATAGCCCACAAGTCCGCCATAATTATTTTGTGATGATGTGGGATTATTAATACTTATAGTGGTATTCTTGACGCTTACATAAGCCTTGCTGTTATCACCTATCTTACCGATAAGCCCGCCAAAATCAATAGAATTGCATGAACCGGTCACATCTACAGTAACATCACTGATTTCAAGTTCAGAGCTAAGAGCATTGGCAGAATATCTTCCGACAATACCACCATAAAAGCCTGCCGTGACAGTGCCTTTGAAGTTTGAAGTGATCGTATCACCGGCTGTGCCTTTGATACTGATTTTTGCACTCTCCGTCCCATTTGTAAGCAGCCCGAAAACAGAACCGACAGCCGCACTGCCTGCGGTGCTTCCGCTTGGACCATCAAGGGTCATATTCATGCCGCTGAATTTTGAAATGTCAAATATCTTTTCGTTGGCTTTACTATATGTATAAGAGCCGAAAAGACCGCCCGCAGTTACAGAGCCTGTAACGCTTCCGGTCATGTTAATGCTGACATTTCCGCCAACATTTATATCTGAATTTTCTGCACTTCCCACAAGTCCGCCTGCGTTTTTTGCGGATACATTTACATCTGTCAAGGTATCACACTTGTCAATACTCAATGCCGCACCAGCACTCATTTTTCCAACAAATACACCTGCGTTCGATTTACCCGAAATGTCAAGTGAACTACTTGACAGGCTTACAGCAAGACTTGTGTTTTCGTCCATAGTGCCGCAAGCAAGGCCTGCATTATCTCCGTCTGATACTTCCACCTTGACATCATTACTTAGAGTGATATCCAGATCGACCTTTGCTCCTTTTTTCATATTGCCTATAACAGACGTGAAGGATTTATAATTTGTAGCACCTGAATCATCTACAGGATCGGCTTTTATTTTCCACTTATTAGCTGAAGCCACATCACCGTGTATAACATTCTCAGCAAGCAAAGCTGAATTTTTATCTTCCGGTCTAGCAAAAATAACAGTATCTAAATTTGCACTGTCACTAAGATATTCAAACAGAGCAAAATTAATAGGAAGATTAATAGCTGAACCCTCATTTGCTTTGACTGTTCCCATGAAAGGATAATTTTCATTACCAAGTCCTTTTTCTATTCCTGTAAAATCAGAAGCCTTAAACTGAGATTGGTTGTTTGAAAACAATACAGTGATATTCTGATAAACAGCAGGATCTGCATTAAGAAGCTTTTTAAAATCGTCTGCATTCTGTATAGTAAAAACGCCATTTTTGATATCGTTAGTTATGTCAGTATATGTATCTGCCGCCATAGCTGAGATCACATTGGTGACAGTTGACACCATTTTAGACACAACACCTGAAATGTCTGCAAGAGGCATACTTGTAACAAGCAATACGGCAGCGGTAACTAAAGAAATAACATTCTTGCGATACTTGCTGTAAAGCTTGTGGCATATTCTATTGATTTTCTGATTTCTATTAGCTTTCACTTTCAACTGCCTCCGTGCAAAGTTAATATTCTTATCTATACGTTTAGTTCAACAAGGATATATTGCACCTTTGTACCTATCTTTTCGTCAGCGTCATTATACATTGAGCTTAATGACGATAACTGTGCTGTACTGTATTTTTCACCTTTAAGTATATTCTCAATAACCTTTTTATTTTGTTCTTTATCAGCATCACCTGATAAGAACAAGCTTAAATTACCCTTTATATATTCCGCAAAATCCAAACGTTCTTTACTGTCATCATCAAACAGCACATTTTTCTCTGTCAGATTTTCATCTGTGCTTTTCATTAGTATCTGACCAAGAGTGTTCGGCCACACCCAATATACGTTCACTTCCTGCGGAACGTCTACTTTACAATCTTTAAACGTCCTTGTGAATGTTTCATCACTAAGAAAATCGGAATATGTGTGAGTGCTCTCATCATATTTCTCAAAAAACATGATGTGTCCATTCAAAAAGCTTGTAACATTTTCATCAGTTACCTTTTCATATGAAACGCTATCGCCGTTTTTATTCTCTGCATACCCCGTGATACTCAACTTGAACTGTATCTCCATTTCCCCCGACTGCTTCGGAATAACATAAAAAGTAAGCTTTCCGTGACTGCCTGGACTAATACCATTCGTCATACCGCTTTCTTCATCAAGAAGCCAGTAGATCTTGTTGCTTTCGTCAGAAGTGATGTTGCTCTCATCAGACACCTTAGAGTAGTCATTGCTGTCAAGTATCTCAGCTTTAAGCACATTGGCACTGCCTACTGTTTTCAGTTCAAATGGCGAATCTACGCTTTTCATTCCAAATGAATCAAGATCAAGGGCTTTATCAAGGGTAAACCAAGCCAAGCTGACCGCAATAAGTATAAATGCCAGCACTGCAACCGGTATTATTTTTATAATAAACAGTTTGCGTTTCTTCTTTTCTTCCTCGCTGTCTGCTTTCTCTATCACTTTATGCTCAGCCACTTTGGCGACCTCCATTATTTCATCGAGTCAAGCTCTTTTTGCAATTCTATCATGTGATTTCTGCAAGCGGTTATCTCGCCTGTGTATTTGTTGAACCACTCAACGTCCATTTCGTTAGGCTCTTCCTGCAAAAGAATTGCCTGAACAAGTGCTGATTGTGAACGTGATCTCTTACGCTCTATTTCCTCAATAGTAAGTCTGCATTTCTTTATTTCTCTTTTAAGCTGCCCTTTACTGCTCACGTTATTGTCCTCCTTGCATTAATTTCCCATTTTATCAACCGAATCAACTATCTCGTTGACTTCCCTATAGCCTTTGTCAAGATTTTCGGTGATATGGTCAAGTGCTTTTTTTACGTCCTCAAGCTTGCCCTGCATTTGTTCGGGATACTTCACAAAGCAATAATGAAGCTCATTTATAGCCTTCTGCTGATCGGTATAGTCATCAATAAGAAACACCAGCGACCTTGCCGAGCCCATATCCGAAAGTATCATGTTATATCTTGTTGGAAGATCCTTGCCGCTTTCAAGATAAGTGTCTATCTCCTCAGAGGCGGCAGACAGATTTTCCATATACTTAGCAATGTAAGTCTTTCTGACTTCCTCGGACTTGTCCATATAAAGCCCGATAAAAACGAACAGCCCTGCAAGTGCCGCAATACAAATAACCATAGCCGTTATCATTTTAGCCTTCATTATCTTTTCCTGATTCAAAGCTGTTCGCCTCCTTTTTCTCATTTTCCTGCATTTTCAGCCGCTGAACTTCCTTTTCAACAGCCTCACGCATAAGCTTTTCCTTTTCTTTTTCAGCCGCTTTCAAGGCTTCCTCACGGTTTGAATATATTTTTATCTCAGCGATAGTTTTTACCTCATACACAGCCATACAAACGGTTGGGATTATCACCAACAGTATAAGGAGCTTTTTGGTTGATGCAAATGACCCAAGCCACTTGAAAAATCTGAGTTTTCCATAGTATTTTCCAATAATGCTGACTTTTTGCACCGTCACACTGTCCTCTGTTTTGTTAGCATCGCCTTTAGTAACAAAAGTGCCGTCGCTCAAAACCTCAGATATCCTGTGAGTATTTATCTCGCCTTTAATACTATCATCTTGAGAGTAGAACGAAATGATATCTCCTGCCTTTAAGCTGTCAGTATCCGTCCTTTTAATGTAAATATAGTCGCCCTCATGTATAGACGGCTCCATACTTCCGCTCACGACTTTCAGTACGCTGTAACCAAAAATGCTTGCTGTTTTGCCGATACAGCCGCAGACCATTATGTACACCGTAACACTCAGCAGTGCCGCAAACACAGCAGAGCCAAGTATTGTCAAAGCTATTTTTACTATCCTCAACGCCTTGCCGATGATAACGACTCTCCCTCCGTGTTATTGTTTGCTATATTTCTCTTTCAAATGCCTTGCCATTCTGCCAACTGCTGAAACATGATACTCCTTATAGAGTCGTTTCATTTCAGTGTCGATAGCCTTCTGCTCCTCAGCGGTGCGCTGTGGTGGAATATATGGTCTTGGCGGTCTGTTCTTTCGCTCAAGACGTTTTCTCTTTTTAAACTGACTGTTTTTGATACGCCTCTTTACATCATATTTCAGATACGGAGCATATTTTTCATAGATAATCTCAATTTCACGCTCTGCACGTTTTCTCTCTGCCTCAGCCTGTTCTTTTTCCTTCTTGACTTTGAGCATCCTGATATAGTCCGGATTATCCGTCACAACAGGTATGATCCCAAATGCGTGAGCCAGAACATATGTTATGCCACGTTTTGCCATGTAATATGGATTTTTGGAATATTCTTTAAATATCTCATTGATATTTTTATTTTCAAAGCTTTCACGTTCAGCTTTAAGACGCTCAGCACGTTCACGTTCACGGCGTTCCTGCTCACGCTGCTGTTGTGCTTCTTTCGCCTTTTTTGCAGCGATCTCAGGGGACTCATACTCTGACACAAAGCTTGAAGACACTGCTTCTTCATTCGTGCTGATCTGCTGATCCATAGCAGATCCAAGGCTGCTGCGGACGAGCTTTTTCTCCTCTCGGATCCTGGCTCTTTCCTCACGGACACGCTGCTCCTCTTCACGGCGTTGGCGCTCTTCCATTTGCCTTTTGCGTCTTGCGATCTGCTTGATCTCTTCCTCTTTTTCACGGCGTTCACGTTCCTCACGCTCCGCCTTTTCTCTTGCAGCCTGCTCCGCCTGCTGTTTTTGGATAAGCTCCAAACGCCTGCGTTCAGCTTCCTCATGCTCCAGCCTTATGCGCTCTTCTTCCTCACGCCGCTGACGCTCAAGTTTCTCCTGCTCGGCACGCTTTCTTTCAGCTTCGGCAGCCGCAAGCTCCTCAGCCCTCTTACGGTCTTCCTCGTCTTTGAGAAACTGCTTTTCTATCTCAACTATACGGTCAAGCTCTGCCGTAAGGTTTCCTGCCTCTTCGGCAGTCATACCCATATCTGTCTTACTTGCACTACTTTGTTCACCATCGCCAACTATAACATCGTATTTATCAGACGTCTGCTTATCAAAACGCCTGACAACCTTTGGTGCAAGGGTCTTGCTCTTTATGGTTTTAAGCTCCTCCGACTTGTCTGTCCCATGGGTATAGGAGCGGAAAAGCATATAGTTCATTGCAGTCAGACCATATATATCCTCGATATAAGAATCATCAGGTCTTTGTGCAGTATCAGAAACGTTGACCTCGTAGCCTGCCTTATCGTAGCTTTCAATAAACTGCCAAAGGGTAAGACACGCCATAAGGTCCACATTTTTAGTGATAGCGTTTGTTCTCATAACAGGCGGTCTGATAAAAGCGTTGCCAAGAGTGGTACAAAGCACTGAGCCTTTATAGCCCTCGATAGCCTTTTTGACCCTTTCAAGCCTTGCCCAAACGTCAGTATCCTTGCTGCCGCCGGCAAGACTGTCAACAGTTTCTATCTTAAAACTTATGTTGACTTTTCTGCCGTCGCCGCTGTCAGCCATGGTATCGTAATTAAAAGAATAAGCCTCCTGCGCCTCTGCGGTCTGGACAAGCTTATTGTATCTTATATTTATAAAAATGTATAGCCTGTCGATAAGGGTATTTACAAATCTATTTTCATATGTATCGAGAGTTTCCTCTTTATGTATGTTGAGTATCTTTGACGGAGTTATCTTTCCGGTCTTTTTGTCGATATCCTGAATAAGATCGGTGTGCTGTCCCAGATGTTTTATGGACTCTACCGTTATCTTCCTTGACATAGCGATAGGCACGATCTCTTCCACTTCTTTAATGGTGTTTCTGGGATTTCTTATTACCGTATCAAGATGTGGCAAAGCTTTTTCTATCTCTGTGAGCCAGGACGAATCTATATTCTTCTCGATTATCTTACGATTAAAAGATACAGTTTTTTCGCCCGAAAGAAGCAAGGCACGGGCTGCCGCAAAGCTGTTATTGCCGTCAAACGTCTTTACAGCTTTGTCAAAAGCTGCACGCTGTTCGTTGTATTCGCTCATGCCCGTCCCTCCTCTCAAATATCAGTACAAATTTTAGTACAGCTTTTGCAATCTTTCAAGATATGCTATAGATTCTTTCATAGTGTTTCTGCCAAAAAGCTTCTGCATATAGGTGCAAAGCTCTTTCAGCTCTTCTCTTAGCATTGCCAAGTTAAGCGACTCAAATTTTCTGAATATCTTTGTGGCAAGCACATAGTCAATGCCGTCAAGCTCCTCGCCGCCGCAGGCAACATAAACAGGAACAAACAAGTTCATCTGTTTAAGTATACGGTTACCGAAAGCCACTCTCAGCTTTTCAATTACCCACAGGTCAAGCTGCTGGATCTTTTTCAAGCTGTCCTGAGAAACAGGATACATTTGAAAAGCTTCCTTGAAGAGTGTATCAAGATGTTCAAAGCTTAAATTCATAGGCGGCGTGTCAGGTGCGTCAAAGGCAACTCCCTTTGCGTCAAGATTGATAGGTTGCGCACGGTCGTATACCTTATCTGAGATAGTGAACGTGGAATCGTCGTTGTTGGCAGTACCGATATACCAAATGTTCTGCGGAATACGCAGTTTGCCTTTATCAAGGCGAACAGGGTCGGTACTCCACACGTTAGGAACAAGATCAAGCTCCCACTCGGCAGGATCAGGCATTTCAAGAATTGAAAGCATTTCTGCAAAGTAATATTCTACTCTCGCAATGTTCATCTCATCGAGCAGTATGAAGTTTACATCGTCATTGTATTCAGAAGAATAAATTCTTTTGAGAACTTCTGTTTCATTAAAGTTCTTCGTGAACTCGTTGAAGTAGCCGAAAAGCTCAGTTCTGTCACGCCATGACGGCTGAACAGAAGCGATAGTGGTATCTTTCTGCAAGAACTTACCGAATGAATATGGCAAAGATGTTTTACCTGTACCAGAGATACCTTGCAGGATAATGAGCTTTGTTGACGCCATGCCTGCAATGAAAAGCCGGATAGTTTTTATGTCATAATAAAGGTGCATGCTTGAGCAGGCAAAGTTT